>WLWD01002276.1_pt1 | contig 88124 bp, 57 predicted proteins | sample 6712731 | NCBI WGS metagenome assembly WLWD01 (sample SAMN12718690, study PRJNA576275) | sponge metagenome | isolation source: marine sponge | host: Mycale hentscheli | place: New Zealand: South Island, Marlborough, Capsize Point | collected 2014-11-01
ACAAAGGAAAAAAAAAAAAAAAAAAAAAAAAAAAAAAAAAAAAAAAAAAAAAAAAAAAAAAAAAAAAAAAAAAAAAAGCAAACAAACAATTTATTAATCAGAAGTAAGCTGTTTTTTTTTGTCAAAGTGAAAAAACATTTTTATGAAGAACAGCACACATGCAACAATATAAACTTGAAGTGATGACAAAATACACAACACACACAACAAATAAACAGTAACAGCAACAAACAAACAAACAAAAACAAACAAACAAACAAACAAGTGTTATATAGAGCAAGTCACCTGTAACTCTTACATTCCGGTTCTATTATCAACCGGCACAGTCTTAAATTTATCAACTGGCATAGCGTACAGACATTCACAAAAACACCCAAATAGTAATACTGAGTTATGTAATACTTGCTATTATTTGTTTGTTTGTTTGTCTTGTGCTAGGAAGGAGTGGCTACACTGTACTTGTGGTGGGTACTAAACACTGCCAGGAAGTGTTTTGGATGATCAAGGTCAAGAGTATTATTAGCCCACAGGATTACAATGATTTTTTTTCATATTATAAATTATAATAATGTGATAATACCACAAAATAGCAAATATGGTTATGATTAGTTCGAATCGATACCAATTCCTAAACAAACTTGGTTAGTGGTCGATAATAAAGCAATGCAATTTGAAAGTAAAATCATAACAGGTAATGGTCGTCGACAGACTTCAGAGAGTCCACATATCTCCGGGATTTATCTACTTTTGCGAAGAGTTGCGCCACTTAAATGAAGGTTCAAACTCCAGGGCTTCTTTTGGTGGAAATTTTGTCGCAGGAAGGAAGAATAGTATGTGTGTGTGTGATGTGTGCATGATGTGTGTGTATGATGTGCGCGTGTAGTGTGTGTGTGTGTGTATGATGTGTGTGTGATGTGTGTGTGCAGATTACATTAAAAAAAAAGAAAAAGAAAAAAAAGACGAATTTGGTATGTACTCCAGTCAGATGCAGATTACATTAAAAAAAAAGAAAAAGAAAAAAAAGACGAATTTGGTATGTACTCCAGTCAGATAAGTTGACTTAGTAACTAAAGACTTTTGAAAGACATTCAATGAAACAGTGTGCTGAGTATTAATTATTGAAACCACAATGAATCTGAATTCTTATCATAATGTTTCAACTTCACGCCGCCACAAGGATCTAGATAACTTTTGTGGCAACTATATAACTGGTAACATTCTTGGTGACTTGCATGTAGCATATATAGCCAGCACTCCAGCAGTCCCTTTAAACAAGAATTCAAGCACTCGGTTAATTTTCAGCACATAAAGCAAATCTACTGCATATGAAAGAAATTAATTAGCTCATGTGATTACAACGTGACAAAAAGGGGGCGTTACTCACTAAAGCTAGTACACATGGTTCGTGTTTTCTAAAAAATCAGCCCAAATTTAAAAGTAGCACAATAAAAGATCTTAAATCTTTGTTCTGAGTAAGTTACCTAATCAACCATTAATTGTCAGTTATCTCTAAAGTTATAGTATTACAGATATACAGACACACAAACAGACAGGACGACTCACTAGGACCCTCTAGCGCATACAGTGAATAAATGACTGACTACACCCATTTATAGTCCTTCCACATTTAAAAGAAAGTTCACAGATGCTACTGTAACACTATTATAAAAACAATACATATCTACTATATGGTATATAAATGGTTGACTTGTACCTTTCAGCTCACAGTCCACTTCTTCTGATTAAGTTCCATCCCTCCCAAGCCCTTACTATAAATTTGAGGAACTCCTATAAAAGTAAAACATAAATAATTAAGTAAATAAATAAATAAATAATACAAATAATTGTCACCACGCTACAATATACTTTAACCTGTTGTTATTGTATGTGAATCTGTGTATGTAATGGCTCTGTGTGTCTGTATGTGTGTGTGAAGTATTCCAGACACACCTCAAATTAGTATTCTTTCAATTGCAACAGCATAGCCAATGGTCTCTGTAAACATATTGTGTTGTGTTGAAGACCAAAGCCAAAGCTGAACATTCCACTTGTCAATATTGAGCTAGTTATCATTTCACCATCATTCCACATTTAGCTAGCATGCACAATACTTCCGTATTTGTACAAGCACATTATAATAACTATCACTAACGCATTTTATTACTCGTTGCATCATTTCAAACTCCTCATTTACACATACGTCAGTATCGTATGTATCAAACCATCTAGTATACTACACACACAACACACACACACACACACACACACAAGTTCACTGGATATACCAACACAAGATTTATATCGTATTCTATTCATGATTTGACTATTGGACAAAAAAATTTCAAGGGGTAATCAAATAAATTTCCTAGGATAACACAGTAAGGATTAGTAGACCAATGAATTATGTATAAGCTAAGCCGTGTTTCCAAAAACTTGAAAATGCTCTATTGTACCAGAGCTCTAGTTGATAAAGCATTTTAGATTCTCGACTATTGGACAATGGATTTTCAAGTAAGAGCCAATCTGTTATGTAAGGCATATAGCCAAGATAACTTACCACTACCACCGCCAATAGAATAGAAATGAACTCTGTTAAGCTTAAGACCTCACTGCGAACTTCTCTCCTCTCCTGTCACCGTAGCTCTTTGCCATTAATTTTTCCTGATTATTAACTAAGTCTTTTCTCCCGAATTTCTTGTGCCTGTGCCAATGTTCATGTTTTTAAGTAGCTTCCGTGGGTGGAATGCATTGACCATGGACATGTGTGGAACGCTGCCATATATATATATATATATACCAAAATCTCAATCGAGACTTGTAAATGAGGGTCTTGCTTCGCTCACACGATGCTACTTAGTGGGAGCCCAATGCAGGGAACCAATTCCAATGAACATTCTCTGTCTATATTACTATTAGTGGAAGTCTCAGACAACAACCGAGAGGCCAGCCTTTACGACCTGACTCATCAGACGTTGACCGTGCATGAGTATTACCCTCTTCATGTTGGGATGCAATGCTAGTTATGCAAGTAGTGTGATCTGTGCATGTCACATATCTATACATTCTACGATCTATTCCTTATAATCATGATTGCTGTATTATGACTGATATCCTGTGGACAGTCATATAATACTGACATGATCACAACAACACTTGTCAGTTTACTCTAAACTTTCCAGTACATATTACACTTCTTATAGTCAGTATACAGAGGGACCCTCACTGCTGCAATTTGTAATGTTGGACCATTTTTCCTGTCAAAACCTGCTATCTAGGTCGACAAATAGCTAACACAAAAAGTGAGGGTCAAAGTACAACATGACTTATATACGTGTACACACAAACTAGTATGAGCTACAGGCCTTGGCATAATTCAAAGACGAAGAAAAAATATAGTGCTGCTGGGTCTGCTATGCTTTTATAAACTAGTGATGTGCCTGAGCACAAATGGCGAGCGAGCCTAAAGCTACACTATCGTTAAACAATTGATTTACACTCATGCTATTAAAAAAAATCGAGTTTTGAATTACGTATATAAGGTAAAGGGGATTCAAAGCCATAGTATCCACACCCCGCAACTGTTTGAATTGAAAAAAACAAAAAAAACAAAAACAAAAACAAGTCACGTAATTTAAGTGTTTTCTTTGTGATATTCATTAGCTAAAGTAGTAGGACAATACTTTCACACTTAACTGAACATACCTGTGCAAGGCTTACCTTTGTGGTTAGTCTAGTTGGACAATAAATTATTAAGTTAATACTGTTGCGTAGGGCTTATAATTATGACAAATAGCTATTAACTTACCACCGCCACTAACTCGAATAGAAATGCAACTCCGGAAAAGTTTTGATTCTAACTGTACCAGCAAAATAATTCAAAGTGGTAAACAATTCAATTTCTAGGATGATACGGGTAATGATCGATAAACCAGAGGAATCTGCTTAGTGAAGTTTGGGACGAGGTCGAATGCTGAGTTAACACAAAAATACGAGAGGTTCAAAGTACAAATGACATACGTACATGTACGTCCAAACATATATATTAACAAACAAACATCCCCAATTTTCAATTGTGTTACCCCTGAGAGTGTCTCGCTCGCTTCATTTACTCGCCAATAAAAAAAAGTTCATGTGTTTAGGTCTGCTCCAATTAGCTTGGACCCACCACTCACTGTTTGGCAGATCCAATTCTTTATTTTATCAAGACGATTTAACAACTTATGTAACTGGTGACGTGGGTCGCATGTTCCATATTAATAAGTGAAAAATAAATAAATAAATAAATAAACAAGAGTTAAGTTAATTAAAACTTAAGTTATAATCGTTCTAACAGCCAATATTAAGTTTTAATTAACATAATATTGGCTGTTAATGACTGAATCATCATTAATACACCACGGAATCTTGATTGTGTAACCCCTGTAAGTGTCTGGCTCACTCACCAATTACATACAAGCTAAATCATGCATTTGAGTTATCACAGATAACCAACTCGATCCTGAGGAGGAAGCCCTAGGGAGAGGGCGGCTATCTAACTTAAAATAAAACTCTAGTGGAGCCCTAGATCATACCACCCTGCCCCTTCTTGCGCAAAGATAAAATAAATGAATAAATAAAACAGAGACATAGGTTTAAAGCTTCCAGTATGCTGGCTGTCCATGCTGCGTGCAAATCACCCTCCAAGGTATAATAAACAGTAAGCGTGCCCTCCAGAAATATTGCTGTTTACATTGTGTTATTATATCACTATGGAGAGTTCGACCTCTGTTTACCCCTGAAGAGGACTTAGGCAAGAAGTCAAAACATCGGGTCAAATTTTTATTTTCTATTGAGCGAGAAAAATTTGCTATTATCATTATTTCGGCCGAGAATGGCTGAATCATTAAAGAAAACCTTAGATTGTACTATTAAATGTCAATTCATCTAACCATTTGATTTTGCCTATTCCTGTTGAAAATTCTGCCAGGACGTCAAAGGTATCTTGAAAAGTCTTCACTGATTCAGTGTTTCTGGTATGCTTTATCTTCTACTATTTCTCCTTCACACAATTCTACAAATAAATAATATAGCCATTCTATACTAAGCCATATCTTCATAACTTACTACTACTTGTCGCACAGTTAAGCCAGTATCATCAGCAGCTTCTTCTAACACATGCTGACATGCCCATGCTTCACTGAAACACTAGTCACCCCAGCTCTGAATAGAGTACTTAAATGGGAAGTCTGAACAACACTAAATGCTTTCCCTAACCTGTCCAGCGACGTCGGAAGCTCGATCACAGCTACAACAGCTCAAGGCCCACGCTCTGTAAGGATGGCTTTCCAGAAAGCAAAATGGAGCTCACTGCGTGGGTGGAAAGGACTAGGTCGGAGAGAGGTGTGGCTATAATAGGCATAGGTGACGACCCGTCTACGCGCATGGGCCCCCCCAAGGCTTCCAGGAATCTTCGATACGTTCTATCGCAAAATATTCCTGAACCGGGTGTGGAACCGGATGCTCATTCCCAGCGAAGCGGTATGGTAAAGGGTCTGGCATGCGAGACTAGGTTAAAGGTCGAACCCAACGCCAAATGGAAGTGCAGAATTGAGCTCGTTAAATTAGATTGCAGGATACCTTACCTAGGCTAGATTGCCCTTCTAGCCTTTTAAAGGTCGCAAGTTGTCGACAAGCCCTGCATTGACAGGCTGTAGTCAATTGGGACCATTCTCCACACATTTACTTTACTCACAATGCTAGTCCCTCGTAATCGAGGGGTAATTACAGTATAGGTAGAGTTTGTGTAGTGAACTCCTGGGCAGGGCACCTTTAGTAGGGTTGTCCAATTTTTTTTTTACCCATTCATCCACAAAGAGCTTTTGTAGCTGAATGTCCAACTGGCATGTAACAAACTGCCCAGTGAGATTTATTTATGCACAAGATTCAAAATAACAAATAGTCACACCTACTGGACTCCAGTTTTCCATGACCAACACCATTTGACAAAAAAAAAGATATCTGAATTAATAACTAATGGTGTTATTGTGCACAAATGGTGAGCGAGCCCGCCTTTGTTAGTTGCTTAAAACTACAAAATATTGTTATATGATGTATTTTACCTCAAAAAGCTTCTATACTTCATGATGAGATATGTGTGGATAACCAATTGATTGGACACCGTCTAAGGGGCGATGAAGTACTGTAAGATTAGGTGAGATCACACATGCCCCCTCCCAGATTGACTTTGGGTGTGTCTCTATTAGAAGGGAAGGCATGTGGCCCTTATTACTGAGTACCAGGGCAGTAAAAAAAAAAAAAGGATGAGACGAGGAAGCCGACTTTTGGCTAATGATCATGTCCAGATATTAGTTATGCCTATTTATAAATTATTGAACTGCAATTCGCAAAACTTCCAAGGAGGCATGCCCTCTGCCTCATTACTAGTTTCAGCCATGAGAGTACGTGACCCTATGCTAGCACCGGTTATATTGTGGGCACGGGGCCTGTAATCAGTCAATTAGTCAGGAGAGGGTGCAGGCCCAAAAACCGGTGTGTGGCCTTATTAGTCAGGGGCACAGCCCTATAAGTTGGATCAAGCAAGGTTGTGGGGCCCCATAAACTGGTTCAAGAGAGGGTGCGTGGCCCCATAAGTTGGTTCAAGAGAGGGTCTGTGGCCCCATAAGTTTGGTTCAAGAAAGGGTGTGTGGCCCCATAAATTGGTTCAAGAAAGGATACGTGGCCCCACAAGTTGGTTCAAGAGAAGGTGTGTGGCTCCATAAGTTGGATCAAGTAAGGTTGTGGGGCCCCAGAAGCTGGTTCAAGAGAGGGTGCCGTGCGTGGCCCCACAAGTTGGTTCAAGAAAGGTTGCATGGCCCCAGAAGTTGGATCAAGCGAGGTTGTGGGGCCCCATAAGTTGAATCAAGAGAGGGTGCGTGGCCCCATAAGTTGGTTCAAGAGAGAGTCTGTGGCCCCATAAGTTTGGTTCAAGAAAGGGTGTGTGGCCCCATAAATTGGTTCAAGAGAGGATACGTGGCCCCACAAGTTGGTTCATGAGAGGGCGTGTGGCCCAGCAAGGTAGTGATCAGCAGTTACTGTAGTGAATTGCATTGCACAGGGCTGGAGATGGCACCACCACTATCGGCCATTGAGGGACTGCCAACATTCGAAGTGGACTGAGGAGCAAGCAAGATGTCAATACTACCAGGACTACCAATCGATGATGGCATGGAGCCACTAGTGACCATTACACTGGGAGCCACATCCACAACATTGTCTGTGCTGCCATTAAAGCTGGTGAAGAAGATCTTAGAGCTGCACTTTTTGGATATGGCAGAGCTGTACTTGATTCTTGATGGCTTCAAGGAGAATTTCTATTGCGTGGCTGCTAAACCCTCAAATGGATTGGACCACACAAGCCTGGATTGGACTTTTTTTTCTTTTCAATATTGTGACCACGGCATAGCAGAATCAACTAGAAAGACTTACCAATCGTCACCTCATAAATTTTATCATTTTTTGAAGTGTATGATATTCTCACCCCTCTTATCAGTGTCTGAATCAATTTTATGCTATTTATGCATCATATCTTGGCTCACAATCAAGACATATCAGGATAGTCTGCACCACATGCAGATCACGTTAGAACTGCCGGAACCAAAAGAATATACATACTTCCATGGCTTTGGTGCAGAATGGGATTAAAACCATACTGCAAAGACACCTATGGTGACGAAACTGAGGCTATAGATAACACCAGCTATATCTTGCAAAAGATCTATACACTATGGTGGGCAAAGGAGCAGGACATGGACACTGTAATGTTATGGGCAGCATTCACTCTCTCATAAGTGTGACATTTAAACTGTCCAATCAGATTGTTCAATTCGCCATGACCATATTTCATACCCACATCCTAGGAGTGAATACATAAACCGACCAACCCAAAATAGTTTTTGTGCATTTCCTAAAACCTAGAACCATGGTACGAGTCTGTTGCACCACTCTGTGCTCTATCTGCACAGAATGTATACAAATATAAACATTAAAAAAACATTTTAGCTACCCTTAAAGTACATGCCCTTTTCTACAGCAGTAAGCAAGTCTTAATTTAGGGTCAGGGTCAAAACTGTGCAGTAATTCTTTAAACATGCTTGTAATTAATTGTTGTTGTTTTTTTTTTTCATGTTCAACAATTTGTTGCAGCGAGTGGTTACTGGTTACTATGGTATTGAAACCCCTTGCCTTATGTAATTTAGAACTCTGGCCATTTTATATTATCTGGAGTGCTCTTTGTCAGAAACGACTGGTCATTTAGATCGTCATTTTTTACTACAGGAGCTACATACCATTACTAGGGAAAATTGAGGTAAACTTCAGGATGTAGCCTCATTGTGGTTTTGTATACAGACTTTGTAAAGGCAAAAAATTCAGCTTTTATCAAATTCTACGTTGTTGTTTTTGCACATTATGATTCCCTCGCCATTTGTGCCGAACCATATCACTACTGTTTATGTATTGTAATATCATGTTAAGGAAGGTTTTGTGTTGAAAATATTTATTAAAACTCTGACTAACAGAATAGCTACATTTCTGTTCAAAAACGTGAACCGTTAGCCATAAAATTTCAATATTGCAAAGATTTTGTGTGTATAATAGTGTACAAATAGTATAGATTAGAAAATAATGTTTGAATAATAGTCACATTATAAAACCAGCATTTTTAAAGGGGGAAGCTAATTAATTTTTTTTACAACAGTGTAGCACAAGTTTGTAATGGAAACACTCAAAAGTGCATGAAATAGTCTACTACAATGTGTGTTTATTTAGAATGTCGTGGTGTCGGTCAAATTAGTAACTGAATCTCCAATACAGTCATCCTCCGAATGTAGCTGATATTGAGACAATGGGAATCCTCTCTTTTGTAATGACTGGCACACTTCACCTGCTATCTCACCGCAAGCTTCAATTAGATTCTCGCTCAGCTTTCTATTGGGCACTCTCTTTGTTTCATAGCTGTCCTTGAACTTTTTGAACAGAACAGTCAAATCAGGCTCTTTCAAGGATAGTTTCCGATGAGTTGCCAATGTAGCAAAGACGATCAGGCCAATCATCACAGCATGTTCAAGGTGGTCGGCTAAATCCAATGCAGGGAGTGGGACATAGAAAAATCCAATGAGAGTCAGAGCCAATGGAATTGACGCAATGATTCCAATGATGAATGTGTACAAGAGCCTGGCCTTACTGAAAATTATACATTTCTTTGATCGAGTTCGTACAGGTAATAGAATTTGGCACATTTTCTAACTCGTACTCTTCACCAAGGTCTACACTATCTAAATCTTTGGTGCAATTGCAGTTGAAGTTTGCACAACATACAATGCAGCAGTGGAAAAAGGATTAAAAAAAGTGGAAAGCATTTGTTCCCGTTCTCTTGTCACTTGATTTGGGCATTGGAGAGTATCTCTCACTGGACCGAAAAATAGCTCGAAATAAAGTGTACAAGTATATTAAGATAACAATCAATAAACTTAGGAGGGCCCACACCTGGCGAACAGCAAAAAACATTTTCAGTTACTTCATTGTCTCCGTCTGTTTGGTAATCTTCTTCTTTCCAGAATTTGTCATGCTTCTTGTAGCCAAATACAAGATATAAGTAGGGTACAAAGAGGCACTTAAGACTATTTCTGAGGCAAGATGTAATCTTAATAATATGACAATTGCAGCTTTTGTAACTACAAGTCCAGCCTACAAACAAAGTCCAGGCAGCATAGGAGTAGAGCATGGCAAAAACATCCAGTGCAAACATTATTATGACTACATAAAAATTTAATGAGCCATGAATGTCATAATCACTATACTCATGAGTGTTGGTAGTGATCATAATCACTGCCAGAGTATCCATGACAATAATGTAAATCATAACAAATAGAGCAGTCAGTATGACGCCTGCGATGTTGCCGTGATTGGACGGTTTAATAGTTAAGAAAGGAAGTGAAAAACATTTGTTGGACCATTTAAACTCTGTAAAACCTTCTATAAAATTTACCATGGAATCAGAGGAAGATTTGGATTGCTTATTGAAGAGAGAGAGTGACGGTATGCTTACATCCACTGTGTACAGAAAACCTACACACACAGATAGCTACTTCACTTTAAGTCTCATCACCCTAATCATGTAAAGAGAGGAGTAGTGAGATGCTTGTATCAGAGAGCTAGGAGGGTAACTAATATGAGTGAAAACTTGAAGGAAGAAGAGAAACACCTACACAAAGTACTTCAAAGTAATGGTTATGACAACGCAACCATTAGGGCAGGCTCTAAAGAGTTACCTTCTAAAGATCACACAAATACTGAGCAATACCCTGCAGTTGTGGCAAAGTATACATAGGTGAAACAACTATAAGACTTGAGAAGAGAGTAAAAGAACATCAGGATGCTTGCAAGGGAGGTGGTGAGAAGGTTTCAGCCATTGCTGAACATGCTTGGCAGCAGCATCACCCCATTAAATGGGAGAAGGTAAGAATTGTAGACAGAGCCAGTAAGAATCGCGAGTTGAAGATCAAGGAAGCTCTACACATACAGATGACACCTGACAACAACTAAATCCTAAAATATAACTGAGTTATCTCACTATTTGTGTTGAAACACACCACTAGTAATAATACGAACAGCTTAGTCCTGGCAGCTGCTTTGAAACACCACCTTGTAGCGTGCATATGTGTGTCTGTGTGTGTGTTAAGTTTCCATACATAACTCAAATTAGTATTGTTTCAATAGCGACAGCATAGCCAATGTTCTCTGTAAATATATTGTGTTGTGTTGTTGAAGACCAAAGCCAAAGCTGCACATTCCACTAGTTATCATTTCACCATCATTCACATCAGCTAGCACGCACAATTCTTCCTTCATTTTACATGCGTATTCACATATCACCTTCTGTTGCTCATTGCATCATTTCTAACTTCTCATTGTTACACATATGTCAGTATCCATACTTATCAAACCACAGCTAAAATAGCATTGTCAGTTTACCCTTTCTTGTAGATGGTATTTCAGAGAGACCCTCGCTGGCTCAGTGCTATCTATATAATAATACACTTGTATGTCAGCATTCATGAATAATTCAGGTATGAATAATTCATGAGCTTAAACAGTTTGGTAAAGAAGCAAAAGTTTTGCAAAACCAAGTCCACAATCATGATAGAAGGACAGAGAGACTCAGAAACAGGAGATAGAGACTAACAAGAAGGGACTCCATGACTAACTGAAGAAAGGAAAGGAGGGGGATAAGAAAAACTGAGATAGTTCATGAAAAAGGAGAGTAGGAGAGAGAAACTGATGCAACCTTAACCAAGTGGTAGAGGAGATAATGAATAAAAATAATTTATGCTACTGCATTTACTTTGCAATACATCAAGCGCCACTGTGTGGTGGGGTACTTGCTGGTAATTGTTAGAAATGGTATAACCACGGTGTAAACCATGACAATTCGGATAAATGCCTTTGGAGCGATAATGGGCCAGGAAAGATTCCAGTTCACTCGACACTTCCCATCCAAGCAGGAATCTTCGATACATTCAATCGCAAAATATTCCTGAACCGGATGCTCATTCACAGCGAAGCGATATGGAAAAGGGTCTGGCATGCGAGACTAGGTTAAAGGTCAAACCCAATGCCAAATGGAAGTGATGAATTGAGCTCATTAAATTAGATTGCATGATATGTTGTGTTGGCTAGATTGCCCTTCTAGCCCAGGTCCCACGGCTAGCACTACGCTGTGCCAAACCAGTGACCTTTCTCTACTCCCTCAGAATGGGAGAGAGTGTGACCTTGCTCTACTCCCTGGGAACGGGAGAGAGCTTGTGTTTAGTCCTAATCACATTCCCCAATCAGCATCAGGTGATTAGAACTCCTGGGCCGGGCACCTTTAGTAGGGTTGTCCAAATTTTTTTTTTATAGTAGAGCAGCTTAGCAGTTTTGACCTTTATAGGTGAAATTAACCAAAATATACTGCAATATTTTGGTTCACTTTTTTTTACTTATAATTACTGCACCATGTTTGGTATCAGAGCAATGCTGATGCTCTAACAAATAAAATGAGACTAAAATTATGTTCATATCTCACTTTGTTCCAAAGTTACAACTAGTTTAAATTAGGAGTTCACTCAGGTATCAGCTACATGCAAGCACATGCAAGAATCTACAAGCATGAGCATGAATTTACATGCACATGGTAAAGTTCTTGTAACCACATGTTAGAATTCTGAAAAGAGCCCAGGCCACACTGGAAAAATTCTGTGAAGGTAAGTTGTTAGTCTGACTTTTCTAGGAAAGAGAACTAATGGCTTGTGTTACTAGGTGAATTGGTATATCTTGTGTTACAGTTACTCCACGTTTGCTAGCAATGGCAAAACGTCACATGCTTGTAGATGCTTGCTCATCTGCATCAAAACGTGCTGCCATTACCAATTGGAAGCTTTGCATACTTTGTCAAGAAGACACTGGGACAGCTTTGCAGTGTCCGTATGCAGCTAAAGGCAAGCCTGGTATTGGCTACAAAACATTAGCAGATCATCTCACTAGATTCAATGAACTTGGGCATATGCCAATCAACGTGGACATCACACAACCACACGTTCAAAACAGAGCACAGCTGATATTACAAAGGACCAATGCTTCTTCTGTGATGAGAAAGCTGGATCTGAAGGTCTCCATAATGCCTGCACATATGACATTGATGAGAAGGTCTGAAGCTGTGCATTGGAAGTTGAAGACACTAGCAAAACTGGTACCTGGGGACATGATTTCTCTTGAAGCCAAATACCATCGCAGATGCCTTACAAGTCTTTACAACAGAGCAAGAACATCAAAAAATGCAGCTACCAAAAAAGACAGTGATGATAATCTCTACGGTATTGCATTCGCAGAGCTGACAACCTTCATGGAAGAATTCAGGAAAGAAGAAGGTGCTGCTCCTGTCCTTAAATTGTCTGATCTGGCAGACATGTACAAGAATCGTTTGGGGAAGCTTGGTGCGTCTACTAGTAGCCGAGTGCACAGTGGTCCTCACTTTTAATGTTGATGTTTGTAGAGCTCTCGAGAAGGCATGTGACTATGATGATGATGCAATGCACTTGGCACGGGCAGCTCAAGTTGTGCGTAGAGACATTTTTGACAGAAAGTTTGCATTTGATGGGTCCTTCAAGCAAACATCTGAATATGATGCTGTACCACCCTCTTTGATGTCCCTGGTTAACATGATTCTTGATGGTCCCAGTATCAAGCATCAATTGCAGGTTGATACAGCCAGCACAAGAGCAGCTCTCTCAATTTGCCAGCTACTGATATTTAACACTGTCAAGAATGCTCGGGACACAGCTTCTTCTCGTCACCATCGTAACCGTGAAACTCCACTGCCACTGTATTTAGCGATGAAAGTACATGCCACAACACGCAAACGGACTCTCATTGACGCATTTGCTAGTCTTGGGATTTGTATTACTTACAATCGGCTGTTGCAGTTGACATCTGATTTGGGCAATGCTGTCTGTGAGCAATTTATGTCAGAGGGTGTTGTGTGTCCTTTAAAATTGCGCAAAGGGCTTATAACGGTAGGAGCAGTAGACAACCTTGACCACAATCCCAGTTCTACCACCTCAAAAGATTCCTTTCATGGTACAGGGATTTCATTGATGCAGGGAACAGTTTGTTGTGCTGCTTTATGACCGAACTAGCGATATTTTGAATGTCAACTACAGCAGAAAACATCTGTTTATCCAGAAATCCAGGAGTCTGGAAACTTGCCACCAACTCAAGAGGCACTCAAGCAGCACACAAGGCGAGCAATCTACCAGGCATACTGCTGGAACAGAGCCTTGCTTGCTCAGCAGGATCTTCCCAACTCAGCAGACTGGGGGTGGAAAAAGGAGAACTCCACGGGTTGGGAACCGCGGTGGACCACCCTTTCAGAGGCATCACAAGCAATGCTACGAGCTTATGCGCTGTGGGTGCAAGAAAGGGTGTACTCAATGGTGTAAATGTGTAAAGGCTTCATTAAAGTGTACTGCTCTCTGTCACTGTGGTGGAAAATGCTAACAGTTCTTGTTTAGTTGTTGTTTGCAATTCTTTTCCATGATCATGTCAATATTACAAATTGCTGATTTCTCACTTCAAGTAATATATTTACAACTTTGGATAAGGTATTGACTAATTTCAAGTCTCAGTTTGTTACATAAAATGTCGTCTTTGTTTTGATACCAAACAAGTAATGCTTACCTTTGATCAACATGGTATAAAACTTGAAATTCGTGTTTTTTTCAAAGTTAATTGACCTTTTGAGGTCATTAAAGGTCAAATTGGGGGTGGGTCCCGATATAAAAATCATCTTTGGGGTGTGTATGAAGTATATACCAAATTTCATGCTTTTGTCATGAAGTGCACAAAACCCCCATATTTTGGTGCTAAGCTGCTGTACTAATGTGAATGTATCGAAGATTCCTGCTTGGATGGGAAGTGTCAAGTGAACTGGAATCTTTCCTGGCCCATGGCGTAGACGGTTGTCACCCACACCAAAGAGTGCATATTAAGTAGAGTTACTATACCCTTTACTCATCATGAATTATAGAAGCTTCTTGAGGTAAAATACTTTATATAACAATATTTTGTAGTTTTAAGCAACTAACAAAAGCAGGCTCGCTCACCATTTGTGCACAATAATGGTGGTTGGTCATGGAAAACTGGAGTCCAGTAGGTGTGACTATTTGTTACTTTTAATCTTGCGCATAAATAAATCTCACTTAGTTGTCATGGTTTCTGACACAGTCTACAGTTTGTTACATGCCAGTTTGACGTTCAGTACAAATGCAGATCTCATAGACAAGTTATAGCATGTTTTTAAGTATAGGGGTTAGCTTTAGTTAATTCTTAAGCACTAATAGTCACACCTACTGGACTCTCGCTAATCCGAACACCATTTTTTGGAATTATAATGATATTCATTGGAATTTTGCTGTGCATTAAATAGATAAGAGATTAAGACCCCATTCAAATATCCGAACAACCCTCGGTCCTGAGGTGTTCGGATAATTGAGGGTCTACTGTAACAAGAAATGGGAATGTTGTTTTGGATAATCAATTTTTTTAATACGGAGAACCGCTGACGAAATTCAGAACACCATATGGCATCTACGGCAGTGAAAGGATTAATGTTTTTTATTATTGTTTTTGTGTTGTTGTTGTTGGCAAGCAAACACTCCAATTCTGTATTTATACTGTTAAGGGGTACTGCTATGCTACAGTCTCACTCTCAACAGACCAACCAAATTTCTCTTTTTTCAAAAGATTCTTTTTATTCGTTGAATTCTTTTTTTACTGCACTAATTTATCACTTCATAATTTTTTTCTCAGCCTTCTTTTACTCCACTCTTTCACAGGCAAAATATTGTTATATAAAGTATTTTACCTCAAGAAGCTTCTATACTTCATGATGAGTAAAGGGTATAGCAACTGTATGTAATCACTCTTTCTGCGAGATGCAATTTCACGGGTGGATAGTGATGAGTATCTGTGCTAGATATTGTGCATAAATCTGCAGCCTTACTAGTGTATAAATGAAGGCTAAGTAGAGCCAGCAAGAAGCCTAACAACTGAGCATTTCGAGAGAACCAAAAGCAAACAATGTAGAACCCTAAGCAGAAAAATGGAGGCATCAAGGATGACTGAAGTTCCCAGAGGGAGCCCCAACAGTAGAAGGATGGAACCATCAGCATCGATCAGCGACAGAGCTGAGCCAAGCGGGGAAGTGTCATTGTAAGAGCTCAACTGAAGTAAAAAAAAAATGAAAAGAAAAAAGAAAGTAGCATGCATAGACCAGTAGTCTTATCTAAAAGTAGTAATGGTTATCCAATTTAAATGTGTGGATAACCAATTGACTGGACACTGTTTATAGTCAGGCAGATATGTGAAACAATCGTGCTTTTTTACGTACAAGCATGAAACTTGGTAGACTTGTAGAATGTGATCCCAGAAGTAATTTCAGAAGTGGAGCCATTTCGGATTTGACCTTTGGTGACCTCTAAGGCTTAATTAATCTTGAAAACCTGTACGATATTAATGATGTCAATGTAGTCATGTGTAATTTGGTCAACATGGGTATCAAATGAAAGGGCTTACTCTAAGCAGTATTTTGAAACTTAAATTTTAGTTTTTATTCCATTCTGGTCAAGAGTTATGATACAAATAGTATATGCATTATGTAACAATTAGGCCTTGGGCCTGCAAATTTCAGCTATAATGGAAACTATTCAGCCTTGTGTGACTGCTAATAAGTCATAATTGTATGATACTATAGCAGCACTGTGTTTGCAAATTCCAGCTGTGTAGCTCTTGCCACATGTAGTGGGCACTTTGAAGAAGTAAAGACTAACTGAGCTATATGTAATTGAAGTTGACTCCCTCTTACTGTGGCCATGTCAAGGTAAGAGCACTTGTAGTCACCTAGTAACTTTTATATCATTTTATTGGATATCACAGCCAGTCAAACAGTTACAAACTCTTAAGATCCACAGAACCCCGGACCATCAAGCAGGGGCGTAGGCAGGATTTTTCAGAGGGGGGCTCAGAATTAACCTAAAGTCTAACCACACCCATTTTACCACAACCACACCCATTTCTTAAAAGCCATACCCCTATTTGGAAAAATATAGATTTTTGGTGAAACAAACCAGCTCGACTATTTAGTTAGTGTCTACCATAACGGAATGATAAACTGAATGAATAAATGAAAAGACAAATGAATTGAATTGGGAAAAAAAAATTAAAACAATAAACTTGCACGTTCTATTTTACATGAATGTTTGTTTAGGTATAGTTTACAAACACTATCAATGTCTGTTTCCATTTCATATTTGATGTTGATTAGAGCTAGCGCAGACAGTCTTTCTCAGTTTGTGTAGCACGTAAATAGTCGTGAAGCCTACGAAGAGATGATCCTGAACGTTCACAAGAGCACGAACTTAAGGGAGTGGCAAATAGTTTCAATAATGTGAAAATGTTAGGCAGAGCATTTGCATCACATTCTTTCAATGTCTCACTCAAGGATTTAGGGCGATCATTTTGAGGGATATGCAACCATTTTGATTTCCAACGATGAAGCTCTTCATAAATAATCTCAACATTGGGGAGATCCTCAGAATAGAAGGCAATAGTGGGTCGAATATCATCAAGTGATGAAGTTGTTTCCAAGTATGCAGGCAAGAGGCTTTGTAAAGCAGCTACTTGTGTAGTATGTTTATCAAACCTAGTAGCAATACTGGTAATCAGATAGTCGAGAAAAGGGAGTCTGCTTAAAGTATTCTTCTACTGAGCTACTTCGAGGGTTAAAACGATGTTGTTCTGAGTTATGCGTGGCATTGAAATTGATTTTTGAGACTTATTTGCTAACCTTTAAGAATGCTGAAAGATACGCAGGGAGTATTGCTCAATATTTTCTTTTTCTTGCTTTAGATCTCTACAACACTCCTTAACTTTACTTATGCCAGAGATAAGGTCATTGGATGGTCCTTGCAAACTAATTACAGCACTTTTAACATAAAGAAGGGACCTAAAAAGAGTAACTAAAGAATAAACAAATTCAAATGACTGTAATGCTTTCAGATGAGCTAGAGAGTTTTTCTTGTCCTCAGCATTCCACCCATCATTGTAACTTTCAAACTCACTATTGCCATATATAATTACTTCACACATCTCAATAAGAAAAGGATGATATTGTGAAAAACGCTCCCATCCATCAATATTTTCAACCCATCTTGTTACACAAACATTCAGCAAAGATTGCTGCTTGATTCCAATTTGGGACCTCTTTTCTATAAATTTCTTGAGCAGACCCTCTCGTTTAGCTGAATGCTTAACCCACAGAGTAACACTTTGATTATATCAACACAATTTCTGATTGGTGGGGGACAGTGCAAGAATCTAATAATATTGCTAAATTAAATGAATGACCAGCACAATGCGTATACAAGGCTTTTGGCTGCTTTTCTTTAATTCGTGCCTGTACACCAGTTTTCTGTCCACTCATTGTACTAGCTCCATCATACCCCTGGCCACGCAAACCATCGAGTGACAAGCCAAACTCTTCCAAAGTTTGAATGATAGCACTTGCAATATCGACAGCTCGAACTCGATCCAACTTTATAAATGACAGCTGCAACTATGGTGATGAGTCCTTCCTAAATGTAATTTTATTTACACTTTATTCAACTATTCATGAGTAGCTACGAGCATTCATTCCCAATTCAGACTTTAATTAGTACTTTATTTATTACTCTATTGAACTCCATCTTAAAGTGGTCCTACCAGTTTTACCACCTTGAGGAATGCATACTGACCACTTTAGAATTCACCTAGCTATTATCATTTTTGTGCTCCATGCTAGTTTAGTGATTAAATTTGAGGAAAAAATATGCACATAGCTAACTGAGCAATATAATCAGTTTTTGAAGGATTGATTCATGAATATCATTAATTTGAAAGGGGGGTTCACGTGAACCCCCTGAACCCCCCCCCCCTGCCTACGCCAAGGGCAATCACAGTGAAAACAGACTGGAGCAAATGCTGTCTTTGTCAGAAGGACTCGAATGAATTACTTCAGTGTCCAGCAAAGTCTAAGCGTATTGATATTGGAATAGGCAAAGGCTATGCTACTTTGTCTGCAAACATCCTCCAGTTCAGTGAGTTAAATGAATTTCCAATGCCTATTAACCTTGAGCGCCTTGACTAAGGAAATGGCTTGGAAGAGACTATGATGAGTAACAAAGCAATGTGGCATAAATCATGCAGCAACAAATTCAATGTCACCAAACTGCTGCGAGCACAGAAGAGAAAGTGTGCCACAGAAGATAGAGAGCCTGAAAGTATTGCAGCCAGAAAGTACCCACGCCGTAGTGTCACCATTAAAGATGTTTGTTTCTTTTGTTCCGAGACTGCATCAGAATCAGAACCATTCCGTGAAGCAGCAACTTTGCAGCTAGATTCTCGTGTTCGTAAGTGTGCTCATGATCTTCAAGATGAATCCCTTTTGGCTAAACTTAGTGCTGGGGACATGATTGCTTTAGAAGCCAAGTATCACCCACGATGCTTGGTTACACTTTACAACAAGACTGCAGCATTGCAAACAGAGGAAAGGCACAGCAGAAGTGATAGGCTCAATCATGGAATTGCACTGGCAGAGTTGTTGGCATACATTGATGAAGCAAGTATGAATGAAGATGTTCCTCCTGTTTCTAAACTGTCAGATCTTGTTAAGCTATATTCTTCTCGGTTAGAGCACCTTGGGGTAGAGCAGCAAGTCCGCCCACACAGTACAAAACTCAAGAATCGCATTCTTGCTCAGATACCAGGATTGAAGGCCATCAAAGAGGGATGAGATGTGCTCCTTGCTTTTGACAAAGATTTGGGACCTGCATTGCGTAGAACCTGTGATGATGACTGCGATAGTGAAGTGATTTGTCTTGCAAAAGCAGCCAAGATTGTACGACGAGATATGTTAGAACAGCACTCAGAGTTCACTGGTTCATTTGATCAAGATTGCCAGGTGACCTCATTGTTGGCTCTGGTGGGTATGATTCACAACGGTCCTAGTATTAAATCTCAGAATATGTCACAAGCAACTCTTAGTAAGCACAGCTACTGCAGTACAATTCCTCTGTTAGTCGACGAGTTGGCAGTACTAGCATTCGCCATAACAAGACTAGAGAAACTCCTGTTCCAATTTGTGTTGGACTTACAGTCCATGCAAGATCACGGAAGCGAGATCTAATTGATACGTTGTTTGATCTGGGATTGTCTATCTCTTATGACCGAGTGATGGAAATATCAACAGCAATGAACAATCATGTTTGTGAGCAGTATCATTCTGATAATGTAGTGTGTCCGCCTAACTTACGGCAAGGGTTATTTGTCACAGCTGCTATAGACAATATTGACCACAATACTAGTTCCACAACTACTACCTCCTCTTTCCACGGTACTGGAATATCACTCTTCCAGACTCCTAGCCTTCACAATCAAGGTGATTGTCATAGACAACAACTTCGTATTTCTGATCAGTTGTCAAGAGGCAAGATGCTGTTGAAACTGCCAGAATCGTACACCAATTTTCAACCATTACTACTGCCTAACTAGAGCACTGAAGTGCAAACCCTCAGCGCTAGTTAGCTAGTATGATAAAGAAAATAATAGGAAAAGTGTAGAAACAAAAAAAGAAAGAGAAGTGGCATGAAGAGAGGCAGGAAAGAGAAAAAGACAATGAAGAGGGACAAAAGAAAGAGGAATGAATGAAAAAAGGTAGGAAGAAAAGAAAAAGGAAGAAGAAAGAATCAAAAACAGTACACGAAAGAAAAGAAAGGAAAAGGTAGGAAAGAAATAAAAACAGTAGGAAGAAAGAGGAAAATAAAGAAAATTAAGGCAAGAAGACAAAAGGAAAAAGAAAAAAAAACAGGATGAAAAAAAAAGATGAAAAAAAAAAAAAGCGTCGACAAGGATTCGAACCAGAGACTATTAGATTAGTTACTTGCTCACTCAACGACTTCACAACGCAAGAACTCACGCTGAATGCATGTAATTGTTAGCTATTTAAAAGTTGATTTTCAACGCAAGCTGGCTCACATGACAAGTAAGTTTTTTAAGGGGCGGTTCCCGCTGTAAGCCTACGATCGCACGGCTCTGGAAAGACTCGCTTTTTTCTGGAAAATGAAGTCCAAAATCAAAATTCTGGCATATTAATGAACTTACTTCGTGAAATACTGCTGTTTGATGCCGCTTTCAAAGCCTGGCTGGTTCCTACCTTCCAGAAGTGCCTGTTGACAGACAGAGTGACAGAATGAATAACCCTCTGGGCGCATGCGCGCTGAGGGTTAATGAACGAACTACTGTAACCCTCTTGCGCATGCGCGCTGAGGGTTAATGAATGACACTAGGACTACTGTAACCCTCTTGCGCATGCGCGCTGAGGGTTAATAAAGATGCTCCAATCCCTAAAGCTGACTTTCCACTGAAGGAAGATTGCCATATTTATGAACAGGCACAAAAAAATTGAGATTAGGTAAGCAGTTCAACAGACTTGTTTGCATAATATACTGTATAATAGGTGGTTGGATGTTGTGAAGGAAAAACACCAGCAGCAGACTATTGATCATGATAGTAACATATCTTGGGCAGCCTATCATGCAAGTCAGCAGGAAGCACAGGACAGAAGCGATCATCTTGCTACAATCACTGCCATGTTACCTCTATTTTCATGATGACTCGAAGTCAATTGGCATGATATGGCACTCTATGGGTGTAATCAAACAAGCTGTACAGAAACTCAATTCTGCCCAAGTGCCAGTTATTACTTTGGATCAGCCATTATATGCTTTAGCAAAGATGATACAGTGGAACTGGAAAGAAAGCCATGGAGAAGATAAATATGTGATCATGCTCGGTGGACTGCATATTGAGATAGCTGGACTGAAGGTCATAGGTGACTGGCTTGAGCACAGTGGATGGGTGGAGGCCCTGGTCAAAGCCTTGTTGACTCATTCATTAAGGCATCACATGTAAATACTGTATAGATGAATTAGTTTCCAGTATGCTGGCTTTCTATGGTGTGTGCAAATCGTCCTGCAGGTGTAATTATTATAGAAATATATACAACCAATTATCTTGCAGTTTTTTGTTTTTTTGTTGTTGTTTTTTTGTTGTTGTTTTTGTTGTTGTTTTTACATAAAATTATCATAGGGAGTTCTTGTTCCTGAAAAGTATCTTGATGAAATGTCGAAAGGTCAGGTTAAATTCTAAATATAAATACAAAGGCAAAGCTTTAGCTATTTTAATGCTTGAAATGAAGTCAATAGCATCGGCGGTTCAGTTTTAATGACTGCCAGTAGTTCGACTGCCATGTGGTGGTTACACTGGTAAAAGTGTTTATGATTATTCATGAATACTCACACTGTCATCTTTATCGCTTTTTCGTTGACCCACCATCGTCATTGACAATGTTTTACCACCCATTATTGATGACTCTTTACCAACCTAGCTCGGCTGATAAATTATTCATGAATTATACACATACAAAGTTATAAGCGTTGATTTAAGAGAACAAAGTATATTAATTATGTGAAATGTGTCAGCAGACGGCCCTCCCAAAAATGCATACACCATTGTTGTTACTGACAGACAAGCGTATTATAAAAAGCGAAAACTGCTTGGCAGGAATGACTGAAATCTCTGAGGTAATTGAAGAATTTTTTGAGACTTTCAAAATAATATAAATTACAGAATTCAAATTATTCAGTCTCCATTGTGGTTTCAGTACTCTATATTCAGCTCATGTAAGTCTCCATGTGGACCAACTGGAAATTCAACAACCTTATCTGTTCTGGAACAATGAGTGGATCAAAACCTTTACGAATAAGCCAAAGAATGCTTTCTACAAATAGTAGAATTTCTTCTGATACATTAAGTAGCAATAGGTCATATGATTTTATTCCTACAAGTATTATCTAGTTGTGGTTTCAGATCGTTAGCGACAATAGAGTCACCGAATTTTAAATATGAACCAATTAAATTTTTAATTGATGGGAATTAATTCTTTATAATATGAATATATAGGTCCATATAAATATATACGGTAAATCTTTTAATATCTGAGATTTAGTATACAGTAATACATGTGCCATTTGGAACTAATACTTTACAATCATGTCCTAAATGTAGAGGTACGTGTACTTTTAAGACACCATTGTGAGTGTATGTATGTACCTTTGTTCCATTCCAGAACAGTATGCCGCATCTCATAGTTCTCTGCCAGTTTTGATCCCTGGAATTCTTCCAGCTACTAATATTCCAGCAAATGGTGGAAGGTTTTGTAGACTAGAGTCCTGAGTCCTACAATTGTAAGTGAGGGGTGTGGTCTATTGGGGTATCCTGAAGTTATTTGTTTATTATATAGCTATATTTATTCCAGCTCGATATCTTCACAATGTTATCACATGGTACTATCTCATGGGCTGTATTGCACAAACTCATTACCTAGTAGTTATAGCAACCACCTGGCTTAACAAGTTTTTTTTAGTTATCTTTCTATTATGAAGGTATCCTAACAGGTTAGAGAGCTGCCAAAATATCAGCTAGGGGTATGGGAGCCCCTCTAGAGAGTTTTAGGGCCAACTTTATGCTAGAGTTATCAGTCCTAAACTACTTGGTGGTGATATCTAGTGTGGAATAAACCACTTATTGCACTAGTCCGAATGAGATGGCTAAATATATTTCACTCTCAGGCTTTATTTCACTCCCTCTGGCTTGTGAAAATAAATTAACCAGCTCTTGAAACATTTCGCCATATCACACTCTGACTCATGTAGTAAGTACTATAATATATAATATAATTTTTAAAAAAGTCAGAAAATAAGACTCATAAGCACAAATCCAGTGCTTATACTTAATTTCAAATAGTGCACATCTTATAGTACAGCTTGAGTGGGCTTTTTTCTCTCCATATTTTCAAGGACATAATAAGATTATGGAATCAAAATCTCTGGACAAAGTTTTAGGGCTCCAAGAAATTATACAAGTAGTACTGAAAAGTTCTGTGCTCTTTGGAATCATTTTTAGATATTTAAACTAGCTACATCATAGCTGTTATTTGCTGTGTACTACAGCGACAGCTTTTTTCAAGACCTAGATTACGAAATAGGCTAAAACGGCAAATTTGCTAACCAAGAGAATTATGGAATTATTTGTCAAATTCAAGCAGAATGATCAAAACATGTTGTAATTTTCCTGCTACTGTCACTATTTGTGTTATTAGATTGTTTGAGTAATTAAGTTGGTTATTTCTTGAAAAGAAATTGATGCTTGGAGGAAGGGGGAAGGGGATTCTGTTTCTCCCCTTCTCCCCCTCCCTTCTCCTCCCGTCCACTCTGTGAAACACTGGATTCATAATCCAAACTCCTCATGATAGAGTGAACATTAAAGATAATGATATTCTGTATACTGTAAGTGTATTTCATGTATGCTTTTAACTGTAACGTTTTTTGTTCTGTGTTTGTTTGTTTTTTTGGTTTAGTTTTGTTTTGGTGCTCAGTGGTTGCTGTCAATTCAAATTAATGCTTACTTATGTTATGCTTACTGTTGCTCTTCATAAATTTTTTCACTGGTTCATGGTTGATTAAAAAAAAATCAGCTTATTTTTAACCCAAACAATAATTATCCATAGATCAATAGGCTAAACTTTGAGATACACCTCTTGGAATACTTTATCAGTTCTCACCTCTGAAATTTAGTGGCACACTGAAGTCAAAGTGCACTTGCCATTTAAATGTATCACAATTAATATCTTTTTCATCAGCTCTTGCCTATAGTCCACTACGCTTTGTTAAGCTGTAGAAGTTGAAATGGTCCATATGTACTCGCATGTAATAGCGCTAGAATAGTAGTGCAGCCATACAGTGGGTCTCATTGTCACTAGACACTCTTTGAAGTAAATTTTAAGTGCAGAAATAGCTATATCCTAGATATCCCCCATGCAGAGCAGGGAAAGGCTTTACCTAACTTACGCAAGTAGAGGTACAGGTGAAAATTGGAGTTGCACATACTATACTAAATAAGCAAAAATAAATAAATATCGTAAAATCTCCATTCCATTGCCTATAAAAATGTTTCACTTGCTTTGCTCACTTGCCAATAATAATAATAACTAGTGATGTGCCTGAGCACAAATGGCAAGCAAGCCTAAAACTACACTATTGTTAAGCGATTGATTTTAACTTCTAACAATCAAACTACTAAAAAAATAGTCGAGACATGTATGCAGTGAAGGGGTTTCAATGTCATAGTAACCACTCACCACAACTGTTTGAATAATAAAATGAAACAAATCAAGTTATTCTAACATTTTCTTTGTTAAGTTCTTTAGTTAGGTAGTAGCTCTAACGCACAACACTTTCACACCACTGGACATACCTACACAAGACTTAGCTACCTTTGTGGTTAGTCTAAGGCAAAAGAATTTTAAATACTGTTAGGTAGGGCTTATTACTATAACAAATAGCACATTTAAGTTTTAACTGCACCCGCAGAAGAATTCTAAAAGGTAAACAATTGAATTTCTAGGATGATACAGGTAATGATCGACAAACCCAAGAATTCCATTTAGTGCAGTTTGGGACGGGGTCGACCACAAAACTAACACAAAAATGCCAGGGTCAAAGTACAAAAATGATATACGTATGCCCAAATAATATATTATATAATATTATAAACAAACATCCCATATTTTCAATTGTGTTACCCCTGTGAGTGTCTCGCTCGCTATGCTCGCTCGCCAATAATAATAATAGTATAATGACAACATTTATTTTAAAGCTAATAACTGTCAAGACACATGGGTTAGCACAACGCAGAATGGCTGCAATATTCCTTTGTTGATTTCCTTATTTTTCGTTTTCCTCATTTTTATTTTCCCTTCATTTCATATGTGATTTGGCTGATATGATTTATTAGAATTAAAGTTGTTGGTGTAATGATTGTTGTGGGACCATCTCCTAGCAACCACAGCTAACATAACAATAAACAGACATATTCTCCTGATGTTCGTTTGTATGTGTGTATCTATGTCAGTGTTCCACTTTTGTGCACTTTTAATCTGAGTTGACCGGGCGTGTCACACACACTCATGGCATATTTTCTAATTGTGTTTCACCCATGGGAGGCGAATGGAGCCACCCATGGTTTCATTCAGATCCAAATTAAACCTGGTGTACATTAAGCAAACCTGCAGTGTGACTTACTCTGTCTGAGGGTCTAACTATAGCTTGTGAGCAGTGTGCAGTACAGTGTAGTTAACTAAGGATCCTGGTGGCAGTACTACTAACTTGGGTGTGGATAGCTTAACCCCTTCAGCATCCATCCCCACAATTGTGATACTTAAGTTTCTTTGTTTGCTATCAAACTCTTGTTTTCACAGAATTAGAATGATAGTTGAATTTTTTTATTTTTTTTCTTCATTTAACAGAAATTTGAGAGGCCGGCACATTATGTAGCAGAATAAGAGAAGTAAAGGACTTTGATGAAGAGTGTACGTCCAACAGAATCCAGAGATTGGGTGAAAGACAGTACATAAAGCACTAAATTTGTCAGAACTGATTTATATTTTTTTCAAATTTTTGTGACAAATATGTATGAAAAACTTCAATGTTTCTACTCAGTCTTTACTCTGAGATACATGACATGTGCTATTATGCATCATCACTTAGCCTATGGTTGTAGCTAGCTACCTAGCCTTCAGTCATGGAATGACTCCTGTGCCTTGGTGGTCTGGTTGTTTACATGTCTTGGATACAACCTGCCTGGACACCAATACAACTTCCAACAGGAGCTGGCTGTGTGGCACCACATGTGGATTTGTGAGACATGATTATGTAGCTATGCACCAATTAATGATATACAGATGGTAGCTATACCTCTGGAACTTTATCTAGAATATACCAATGTACATGCTCCATGTGGAGCTGTAGCTATGGACATTTAGCTACATTGTGTGAATTTATAGTAGCGATATATTTAGTGTAATGACAAACAAATGAAATGCTTTCCAACAAAACATCTAAACTAACCACAAAAAAGAAAAAACATTGCTTTGAATGATAAATGTTCGAAACCAATATAGGCATTTTAAGTACAGAGTTCCACCATAGGCATTCTCATGAGCTGCAATGAATAGATTCCACATACTGACACTCCCTTTTCATCACTTCCTTGTGGCATTACAGATCCACTAATATTATACACAACTCAAAATATGACCTCCCAGATTAGCATAGAAGAATCTAAAACTAAGAGGAAGTGATTAGCATTTTACACCAATTCTGCTGTAAAAGCTCATGCATGTAGTCCATCTGAACATTTTGTGTGTGGCAATCAATAGCTTTTTTAAAAACCAAAGTGTGTAATGTGTTCAAGACTAAGTTAAGATTTTCCAGTCCAATCAGCTATGTAATTTGACTGATACATTCATAACTATGTACTAGCTAGCTAGCTAATAAAATACCACCTTGCCTTCTGAGGTCTGATATAGTGTCGTTTTAGTTAACTAAAACTAAAACCAAAACCCCTTAGTTTTGGGGTATTTTACTTTTGGTAAGAATAACTAAAACTAAGCTGTAGAGAACATGAAAAAACTAAAACTAATTATTTTAGAAGATAGTGAATTCGATAATAACTAAAACTACCAGTAGAGTGGAGGACAAAAACTAAAACTAAGCTATTTTATTGTAAACAATTCACCTTGAATTATGTCATTATTAAATAAAGGTATAAATTGCTATCAAGTAATTATTCTCTGAACTATAATAAATATATCTTCCTTTATTCAAAATCCCTAAGATTTCATAGAAATATGCTACTTTTGAAGTTGTTTGGAAAACTACCAGTACTACTTCTTTAAGGAGTCTCGTTATTCAAGAATTTGAGACACAACGTAAATTAACCAAAACTAAGTCAATTGATAGAATAACTAACTAAATCTTCTACATGATATTGAAGAAATGCTAAAAACTAACTAAATCTTCAGGGAGAATTTGGGAAAAAACTAAAACTAAGCATTCAAGACATTTTTTTTAGTATGAATAACTAAAACTAAGAAAACCTGGAATCTCTAAACCAACGACTGGATGAGATAACACAAGCACCTTGGCAGTTTGGTTGTTCCAACCCTTTGTTCAGATTCCTATGCCACATTCAAGGTACTACTGGAGTCAAGCTACTACTGGGAGTTTACTGACTGCACATTGCAGAGAAGTGATTGTAAAAACGAACAATGAGATAAGCTGGTACTATTTAGAATTATGCATAATGAGCCATTAGGTGGCGTATATTTAGAAAGATACTATTTAACAGTTGCTATGGCTTCTGATGCAGTCGCTCTAAGTATTTCTACTAAAAGAAATCTCTTGGCATAAAGTTAGCAGTTAGTAAAGTACTGGAACCGGATGCACCAAAAATAATAAAAGAAACATACAAAAAAACAACAACTACCACAAAAACTAAATTAAAAATGATAAAAATTGTATTCCACACTCCTGAAAAATCCGAAGTCATTCATTTAAATGTAGAATTTGTGTAAAAACAAACAAACAAACAAACAAAAAAAGAATAGGGAACAATGTCACGTAAGTAATAAAAAGATATGAGCACCATAACAGAAGGGACAAAAAACCATAACAAAAAAAAGGGATATAAAGAGAGGAAAAAAGTAGAGTTTTGTTTATCATTGATGCAGCTGAATTCAACTGCATGATATCACAGCGAACTGTCGGAGTACTGCTAGATACTCTGAGGGGTCATCTTCAATCAACACATACTGTGGTACACACACTGCAATAATAGGAGCTAGACTGATTCTACTATGTATACTACAAAGAATAGTGAGCTATTCTCTTTGCACAGCTACTTTTTTGTAATTTGAAAACAAGGAGCTAGAGGTCAAAGGGCATGCCGGGGACTCTCTCTTAATTCTTGGACCTTCAGAAGGAGTTCAGAATGTGGTAAACAAGGCCACAGAGTTCATGTCATGAGGCTGTACAGTTACCACAATTTAAGTTAAAAAAAAATTGGTTGAGTAAATAAATTTTTTTTTAAACAACCATGAACCTGTAAAAAAATTCATGATAAGTGATAGACATTCACCATCAGTAAACAGTAATTTGAATTGATAGCCATCATTGCATGCCAAAACAGAACAAAAATCAAACTAACAAACACAAACACAATGAACAAAGAAAGAAAAAAAAAGAAGTCAAATATATAAGACATAAACATGCAGGAAATACACTTACGGGGTATCAAACATCTTTTTACAAAGTTCACTCAATCTTCCCCCACGCAAAGTCTCCTTCCCAAAGAATAGCCAATTTAAATAAAGCACTAAAGGTGCGAACTCTCTGCGCTACTTAAAATAGCTAGGTGTTACAAAAAATAATCTCAGACCAAAAGAATAATTTATTGACTATTCTAATCAAGCATCAATATTGTTCAGGACTCTGTCCCACAGTGATCATCCACATGCAAGCCCAGGCTGGGCCAGGCACTTATAAACATTTGATCAACACTCGCTCATTTACACACACCTTATATGTACCATTGACCCTCCTTACCATACATTAATGATATTCATAGATCTATTTTACCAATTGATGTTATGTATCAGCGTGCGGCATTTAAGCCCTTGTATCACATACCCATATCATCCTGATTGCTTACCCCTTGAAAATCCTTTGTCAAGTCGTGAAGAGAATACAATGTAAGTCTTGTGCTGGTATACCCAGTGAACAAATATGTATGTGTGTATAAAAGTGTGGCATGTTGCTGAAGAATAGCACAAATAATCTAAACAAAAAAAACAAGTTAACTAACAAATGAATATGAGAATCTAGCATTCATTTCAGCCAGACCAGCTCGCTTGCCATTTGTGCTGAGCACATCATAAGTATATTCAATAACTTAACCCAACATTCTGACTACAAAGACTACTAAAGTCAAAATCTCCGTGCTTGATTTTATTGTATATAACATACACACATACATAAACAGCAAGATAATTAGTGGCGCATACTTATTGTGTAAATCCTGCATGACAACTTGGACAGACAGCCAACAAACTAAAGCTCTAAACTGATGTCTTCACTAAACTTGAGGTTTTCTGGTTCTATAATGTTACTTCTCTCAAATAAAGACACTAAAGTTTGTGTCCTTTACACTGATTTTTTTTTTAATTGACTTTTTGTATGTACCTTTTTTTCCCCCAAGGCAATAATACAATGCAATAATAATACAATGCAATAAAAATATTAGGTGTATATTCATCTTCACTGTGCCTCTACTTCTTGCTGCCTTCACTTCTTGCTGCCTCCACTTCTTGCTGCCTCTACTTCTTGCTGCCTCTACTTCTTGCTGCCTCTACTTCTTGCTGCCTCCACTGCTTGCTGCCTCTACTTCTTGTTGCCTCTACTTCTTGTTGCCTCTACTTCTTGCTGCCTCTACTTCTTGCTGCCTCTACTTCTGTTGCCTCTACTTCTTGCTTTTCATCTGCATTAACAGAACGAGTGGTAACAGAACGAGTGGTAACAGACACACTCCCTACCGATTGGAAGGCTGATACAGTCATACTAGATGCCATGTTTTTTCTTAACTGCAAGCCAAGCCTCTAAGAAATGCTCATACTATGTGTGATTTCCACAAGTTTTTATTTGATAGATTCCTACTACCACACTATCAGGCAAAAGTGAATGAAGTACATATGCTATTTGATGTTCCAAGAGACATGAACAAATTTAATCCAAAGGTGTATGAACAGAAAAGGAGGGATAATAGCATGGGTTGTGCATCAACGCATCAACATGTAAAATTCAATCCATCCACTGAAATTGCCACTATTTCTTGGAGTTCTTTCATATCTTGTAGGGCGTGTAAATGTTCTGTCATAGAGGCTATTGGTCTCGCCTTTTTGCAGTCAGTACGATTACAACTGAGACCTGAACAAGTACTCTATCTGAGTGGGTGTTTTGGAAACAACAGTACACTTATGTTGTCTGGCAATCCCAAGTCACTCCCTTCACCAGCTAGCAACTATAAGTCTAACTCAGCTGAGGCCGACATGAGGATATGGCGTCATGCAACACAAACTACTGGCAGGCACCTACATTCCCAAACCAAACTATATATACACATAAATAATTTGATTAAAGCCTTACAGCTGGACCCTGACTTAGCAAATCTGGAGAAGTCAAAATTAGCAAATATTTTTCAAATGCTGTTTATTACCTCAGGATGTGATTATGTGTCCTTCTTTTCTGGCCATGGAAAGTCGGCTTTCTTCCTAGTTTTCTTCCAGCATGCCGACTTCATAACAGGTAAGAGTATGCCTGGATCATTGTCAGATTCTGGAGAAAAAAACAAAGAAAATGGTTTTCTAGCATTTCTTAGGCTAATAGGAACTTTGTATTTAAAAAACACTACTCTGCAATTGTGTCTCTAAAAGGCTCTAAAACCACACACCAATTGTTTAATGCCTGCAATGGAGCAAACCAACACATAGAGTGGTACAATACAATTCGTGCTATGTTTCAGACAGAATAATATATGAAGAAGATTGTATGCCCTCACATACATCTATGTGGTGCCACTGGTTACGATCTTGCTGGATTGCTCAGATGTGGTTCAACTCTTTCAAGGAAGACATACACGACTCTCTTCCCCAGCCTGATCTTTATGGTTGGACAAAGAACAATGACGGCAATTATGTATTTGATTGGGAATGCCCTAGTGTCCAGAAATTAGTTTTAGAAACAATTACCTTCCTAACTAAGGGGTGTAGCTGTAAGAAGGGGTGTACTTCCCACAGGGGCGGATCCAGGGGGGGGGCCCAGGGGGCCCTGGCCCCCCCCCCCCTCCCTTACACACACACACCGACATGTGATACACACAAGGCACAAACATGTAATACAGCCAGCATTTAATACTTCTTTCTGTGGTTAGTGTACTTCGTTTACACCATGACCACTTGTGCTGGCATTCTACTAACATTGCCTTATGATAGCAAGATTGCCAGTTTGTAATGTGAAAATGTCAAAGAGAGTTCAGTCTAAAGATCCAATTCAGAGCTCGACCTGTGGCAGCACAAATGGAAAGCTGACTCTGAATTAGCTGTAAGCCTTTGTACTCCAGAGAAAAGCCTAGTACATGCAGATTGTGATTTCTTTCCCAATATTCACACTCTTTTATGTATAATGGGCACATTGCCAGTTACAAGCTGTGAATGTGAACGTTCCATCAGCATGCTCAAATTGATCAAGACTTCACTGAGGAGTAGTATGGGACAAGACCGTCTTAATGGATTGGCAATGCTATATTACCACCGTGACATTGAAATTACTTCAGAGGAAGTGGTGGATGAATTCTCATCCAAGACTGATGGTATTATGACTATATAACTTGCTTCAATAAATTCTTGACTAATTCTTTATTGTTGTCAGTGAGTGTAATTTTTTTCGTGTATGAAATATTCAGAAAGCAATTTAAAAAAATTAATTAGCTAGTGGGTGTGATAAAATGGGTGTGGTCAAGTTTCCACTTAACTTTCGGCCCCCCCCCCTCTATAATGCTGCATCCGCCCCTGCCAGCGTTGTGGATGTAGGAAAGGCGGGCATTCATGTGGACCCGGTTGTAGTTGTCAAAACTGCACCAACGTCCAGCAAGTCCACAGAGGCTGTGACATGACTGATTATTCTGTGTCATCATCTCTAGAATCAGACTCAAGCAGTGATGACTCAGAAGAAATTGAAGAAGAAATAGTATTTCCTGAATAAACATTAACATTTAGTTTCAAATTCCAGTGCATTACGTTTTTTTTTCACTTTATGTGTCTGACATTTTTGTTTCAATGCTCTTGAAGTCTCAATAAATTGACAAAGTAAGACTAGTTAACTGTAAAAAAAAAGTAACCTTAACTAAAACTGTGTCCCTCACCTAATTCCTCCCCAAAAGAGATTTTAGATCTCTCAAATATGGCTGCCATTTTTACCTGACTAGAAACAGAGAACCACAAAAGACAATAACTTACCTCTAAGGCCTCAATGAAGTCTCAGTTTACTTCAGGTGAGATATTTCTACTCCAATAACTCCTTAGTGTATCTATAGAGACACAGAGAAGAGCAAACTAGACAGCCAAAGTTACCCGCCTAAAAATCGTTGTAGTCTTAGCCACGCCTACGTGCGCAGGAAAACAAAATTGATCGCGAAATTACGCCTGCTTATTCGACTGTTCTCTGTGCATGCGCGTTTGTACCGGGTGCCAATTTCAAACTAAGCGGCGAGTGCCACTAATTTCCCTATACTGAATAGGGGAAAAGTACGTGAACCGGGTGCGATACTTCCCATCCAAGGTTTCCAGGAATCTTCGATACATTCAATCGCAAAATATTTCTGAACCTGATGCTCATTCCCAGCGAAGCGGTATGGTAAAGGGTCTGGCATGCGAGACTTAGGTTAAAGGTCGAACCCAACGCAAAATGTAAGTGCAGAATTGAGCTCGTTAAATTAGATTGCAGGATACCTTGTGTTGGCTAGATTGCCCTTCTAGCCGCTCCCTCGCAATCTACGCTAGATGGAGGTAACACCCCATTGTTAACCGGGGTTAACAGAGGCACCGAAATAAGGCGGGAAAGAAAAGGGGCGGAGCATGGGACGAGTAATAACTAGGGGGCTGGGTAGGCTAAAACAGGCTAGGTTGTGGGAGGGTGGGCGGAGTTGAGAGGCGAGACCACGTTGCTGTAAGCGGCACGCGAGCACACCAAGACGCGCACCAGTATCATAAAGCCAGGCTGAGCCAGATACGGGAACAAGCAGTTTAGTAGCCGGAAAGAACAGCGGGTGTAAGCAGCAGGCTCGAGTCTCGTCTAGAAGCATGGCATCGCCTGGGGAAGCGAGTAGTACTCCTGGCAGGTTTCCAGTTGTGTCAGCAATCCAATTAGGTGACGGGACATTGGCTAAAATTATTGAAGGGGTGACGGCCAGAGTCCAGGGAGCAATGGGCCAGGCAGACCAAGCTGGTGAGGCGAACTGGGGAACGGGGAAAGGGGGAGGGATGGTTAGTTAGGTGGGTTCCCTCTAGCCAGCCCTTCTCCAGCCACAGCGGCTGTGATATCACAGGGAGCAGAGAGGGAGCCTAGCAGGATGGGGTAGGTAATAGAGTAGTGGTTAAAGAGGCCGTATGGGGAGGCTAGGGTAGTTAATTAGTTGGAAAAAGGGGGGTTCTAACTAGGATAAGGCATAGTATTCGAGGGGAGGTGGGATCTTATGTCAAGTAAAACAAAATTGGGTATCAGAGCAAGCAACAGTGTGAGTTAACAAGGCTCTGGGTTCATCGAATCGGTAGGATGACATGGCGGGTAGCATAGCCTAGCAGCAGGGGGCTATGGTTACAGGAGCAAAGGCATGCAGCTGTGCGTGAGAGTGAAATGCTAGGCGAGGGCAAGTGCGCTAAGCTGGTCACGATAGCACGGTGCCGGTCTTAAAGCGAGAGCACACAAAAAGGGCACGACAGTATGGTGCCGTTGCCAAATGGCAAGAGCATGGAAGTCAGCACGAGGGCAAGGTGCTTGACACTGCTGCGAGGCTGGGACGAGGTTCACTCCTAGCAAAAATGGACATCAAGCAGGCATACAGGCAAGTATCGGTCCATCCGCAGGACAGGCGGCTGCTGGGTATGCTGTGGGAGGATAAAGTGTATGTGGACACGACACTCCCATTTGGCCTCAGGTCGGCACCGCTGGTGTTCACAGCAGTGGCGGACGCTGCGCAGTGGGTGATGAAGAAGCAGGGCATATCCCAGGTGTTCCACTATGTGGACGACTTCATCACGCTGGGGGCAAGTGCAACAGAATGCTCGAGAAATAACACCATTATGCATGAGGTGTGCAGCATGCTGGGCCTGCCAGCAGAGCCCGAGAAGGACGAGGGCCCGGCTACGAGCCTGACATTCTTAGGCATTGTGATAGACACGGTGGCTATGGAGCTGAGGCTACCGCAAGAGAAGCTGTCACGCATGCTGGCAGAGCTGGCAGGTTGGAGAGGCAGGAAAGCATGCAAGAAGCGAGATCTGCTGTCCCTAATTGGGGTACTGTCACACGCTTGCAAAGTGGTCAGAGCCGGCAGGACATTTACAAGGAGGCTGATCGATTTATCTATGTCAGTAAAGAAGCCAGAGCATTTCATCAGACTCAGCAGAGAGGCGCGGTCAGACATTGAATGGTGGTGGCAGTTTAGCGCAGACTGGAATGGCATTGGACTGTTGAGCAGTTCTCTCGGCCTCCGGCCAACGGTGACACTTGTATCAGAGGCTTCAGGCTCCTGGGGTTGCGGAGCATACTGGGGCTCGCAATGGTTTCAGCTGCCGTGGGTAAAGCAAGCTGAGCAGTGGCACATCACGGCAAAGGAGTTGGTGCCGATTGTGGTAGCTGCTGCTGTATGGGGCCCGGCATGGCGGGGTCAAATGGTGCTGGCTCGCTGTGACAATGCCGCCGTAGTGGCAATCATCAACAAAGGGCTGTCAAGAGATAAAGAAGCCATGCATTTGGCCCGATGCCTGGCCTTTATTCCGGCGGAGCACGAGATAAGACTGACCGCATCTCACATAAAAGGAGCAGATAACACTATGGCAGATGCTTTGTCCAGGAATGACCTGGTGAAATTCCGTGGTCTATGTTCACAGGCAGCGGCAGAGCCATCTGTTATTCCGGACACGCTCCTGGACCTGCTGCTGGTCAAGAGACTAGACTGGACATGCACCAACTGGACCGAGCTGTGGAAGAATTTCGTAAAAGGAGCGTAGCAACTTCCACAGAGAGGGTCTATGGCTCGGCACAGGAACGTTATAAGAAGTATTGCCGGGCAGCAGGTCGCCAGCCATTGCCGACATCAGAACGAACACTTTGCCGATTTGTAGCACTGCTGGCCACAGAAGGCGTGAGCTTCACATCAATAAAGTGTTACTTAGCAGCTGTCAGGCATTGGCACATTGCGGAGGGTTGGGGCGACCCTCACATCGGCAGTATGCCCAAGCTGGAACAAGTTACAAAGGGCATCAAGTCGATACAGGCTAGAGCATTTCCTTCTGTGGGCAAACCGAGGCTGCCCATATCACCGATGCTGCTGAGAAAAATGAGGCGAGTATGGCGGGATGATGCTGATAGCGATGACAAGGACATGCTATGGGCGGCCTGCACCTTATGCTTCTTCGGGTTTTTCAGGTCGGGAGAAATTGTAATTCCCACACTAGGAACATTCGATCAGGGCACTCATCTCACAGTTGAAGATGTAACAGTCGACAACCTTCAAAATCCTCGCTTATTGAGGGTGAGATTGAAGGAGTCAAAGACAGACCCATTCAGGAAAGGCATCGACATATTCGTTGGCAACACGGAGGATGACTTGTGTCCAGTAGCAGCGGTACTGAAGTACATGGTAAAGAGGAAGAAGGGGCCTGGGCCATTCTTCAGGTTCTGCACTGGGCAACCCTTAACGAGGCCACGCCTGGTGATAGAAGTCAAGCGGGCACTGACGAGAGCCGGAGTGAACAGTGATCGCTACTCAGGCCACAGCTTCAGAAGCGGAGCGGCCACAGCCGCAGCAGAACGGGGTGTGGAGGATGCCACCATTAAGATGCTAGGCCGATGGAAAAGCTCGGCCTATCAGCTATACATCCGCACACCGAGGGAGCAGCTAGCAGCAATATCAAGGAAGCTGTCTGGGGAAGGTGAGAAACGAGCGGCTGTGGCCTCCAGTGAGGAGGCAAGGCAGAACTAGGGCAGACTCAACTGATATCAGTTTGTCATTTAGGGCTGGCTGGCACGGGTATTGCTTGCAATCATGTATTCTCGATATATTGTCATCATGGTTATATTGTGCTGTGGGAACCATCAGGCGGGCAAACAGCAAGGGCTGGCAGCAGGGGCAGAGGACCAGAATGTGGTTGGTTTGGAGGGTGGAGGGTTTATTAGCGCAAGCATAGGCGCTAATAAGTGTTAATTGGCTGGACAGGGCCAATGTAACTCCAAAACCAAACCCCTCGGCAGCGAGCCACGCCCCCCCCTCTTGGAACTTTCGGGCACAACCAATGTTTGGATGCCAGGCTGCAAGTAACCAGAAACTGTGCTGGGAGGCGGCAGGTCACACATAGGTGCACTATGTTAAGCTTAATTTGGTAGACCACCGTTTAAATCATCCAACATGGGCAGGGCACCTTTAGTAGGGTTGTCCAATTTTTTTTGCTCAAATTGTTCAGAATGGTCATGTTTGGGGGGGGGGGGGGGGGGGGGGGGGTCATAGTTGAGTACTAAGCATCTAACTTTTAAAATTTAACAAGAAAATGGCAAACTAGTACATCATATGCAAAAACAGTGTTTCTTTTGATCGGAAAGAGTATTTTGGGGTTTTAGACCATAGTGATTCCATTTTCAATGGGAACCCTCATCAATGCAAGACAACATCCAAGTCAAAAGTAAAACTTTCCAGCATGAAAAGTGACCTGGAGTTGTTTTCAAGAATGTACATTTCATGCCAAGTCAGGGAAGGAGAAATGAATGCATTTTTTGAGCATGAAAATCATGCTTAGCCCCCATCTCTTGCCAAAAATGACTCAATGCGGCATGGAAACAAGGCAGATTTTCTAAAGTGCCTGGAACCGTTGGTTCAACACACACAGATGGCACCTGAAGTAGATGTAAAGCTCTTTGATGGAGCAGCCCTTGTTCACAAGCTGGAGCCAAAGAAAGCTACCACTCTTGTTAACACATTCAAAGACTATGCAGATATTGTCTTTATACCATATCTTCTCAAGCAACTGCAACTTGTTAGACGGGTTGATGTTGTGTGGGACTCTTATGCTGCTGACAGTTTGAAGGCACACACCAGGCAGTGCCGTGGAACTGGGAGCCCTCTTCGTGTGACTGAAAAGACGCGTATTCCAAAAAACTGGAAAAGTTTTTTGCGTGTTGACTCAAACAAGGTTGAACTTTTTCAGTTTCTTACATCTGCCATTGAATCTTTATTACAGCATGTAAGACGTGCAGCATTCCAAGCAGGCCATGTTTGGGGGCAAGCCCCTGATTTCAAATCCAAATCTTCCTTGCCCTTCTCAATGGGGTTTGGCGGAAAGACAGCAATGGAAAGTGGGAACCATTGTGGACAACACTCACTTATGGAACTTGTAAAGTGTAACTGTAAAAAACGCTGTCTTGGACGATGTAAATGTAGGAAAGCTAATTTGAATTGTACTCAGTTATGCTTTTGTGGTGGACAATGCACAGAGCAAGATTAATCTTTTTTTACTTTCACAATGATGACTTTTAATTATTTGCTAAACTATTTTATTTTCCCATTAACAGCTATTTTTTAGGGAACCACAATTGGTAGTGTGGTGCTGTACCAAACTATTGCTGAACCAGATGTGAATAGTGTTAATTTATTCTTCGGGATTGCATCATGTATGTTTCTTCACAATTCTTTCATCCACAAAAGCTTCATATTGCTTTCTTCCGAGTCCTTCTGCTTCCTTGATACTCTGAACAACTTGATCGGCCATGATCACCTTTGTGTCAATGGCAAACAAATCTGAGCTTGTCTCAGTAAAGGGGTTTCCCATTTCATTAAAGGGTAAGCGACATTCATTTGAGGTATACTTTTTTAGTGCATTTCCTTAAAGATATTCACTAGCTTGAGCCTCAAACCAAATTTCACAACTTAAGTTAAGAGTAAGTAGTATTGTAAATTAAAATATTTAACAAGAAGTGTAACGATTTCATTATTTTCTAGAAAGTATCGCTACACTGCATACCGCCAATTTACCAGATGGTGTTGGGGGTGGTTGGGAAAGGACATTCGTGTGGTTCTTCCAGCCTGTGCTATTACAAAGATCCGAGAGAAATTCCCATCAGACAATTTTACTGGATTTAGTTTACCAATATTAAATGATTAAGATTATTTACGATAAATGCAATGATAGCTAATGATCTTGTAGTTAATAATTATAGGTTTGAAAATCGACTCTGGTGTAGAGTGATTGCTTCCTGTTTGTCAGGCTTATCAAAGTCGCTGCAGAGTGGCGGTGGGGGTGTGGCTAGTGGAATTTTGTCTGCTTGTTCTGTAACACTCCACAACTGGGTAAAAAGCTTGTCCACATAGCCTATGTAATGCATACATATAAAAATAAATAAATAATGAGGAGCACTTTGACGCTACTTACCATAAGTGCTATTTTTAAGTAATGCTCGAACTATATGCCCCCCAGCCTTGTACTTTGGATATAATACTGCATATCTCTTTGCATTATTCTTTGTATGAGCCTGTTTCTTGCTACCATTTTCATTGTAATGCAAACTGGCCAAGTACAATCTAGGTATAAACAATCCAATAGTACAAATTCACTCACAAACAAGCTGCACATTACCTTGAAAGCATTCCATTGTATGTAAATGCGGTTGACTTCGGTGCAAAATTTATGACAACGCTATGAAATGCTTCACAAGAAGATGTTTGATATAGCGGGGAGAGTTTCATAACATCTGAACAAAATAACTTGTTCTCAAGCAGTGCTGAGAGTTTTTCACTGGCCATTGTATCTGTCAAAAAAATTAATTTAAAAATTTATTTTAAAAAAAGTCTTAGCATATATAGCTAAAGCTATATAACTAATAACTTACGCGGTTTAAACCATTTAATTTTTCTTGCTCTCCTTCCCAATTTCTTATGTTTGCAGACTGGAAAAATTTTCCCTTGTTGTGTACATGGTTGACCACTGACATCCACTTGGCCTTTATGAGATCTCCATTACCATCAGGTGTGGATACTGCAGACCAGTATAAATGGTTTATCACACTTTTCTTCCATTTGTGTCCCTATAAAAAAAATTCCATTAATTACACTAAACCAACTATTATAAATGTTTGCTACCTATTTCTTTGGTTTCTAGAACAGTTTGGACTTCAGCGTCAATTGTGTTGGTACAGATATCATCACAAGGATCGGAAACCTAACAATAAACATGTTTTTCTTCATATTGTGAGAGGAAAAAAATTCTTCAATGCACCCCAGTTAACACTTCAATTAACGACTAGCTATATCTGACTAATCAGTACAATAACAACAACACATAGAATTGCATCATGCACAAATTGTAGCTATTCCCGTTACCAGTATTAGCTGATTCATGTTTATTTTTGATACTTAATAACTTACTATTTCATTGTCTAGGTGTCTGTGTGTAGTTGCTTCCTTGTCTCTACATCAATGGTTCTAAAATTTATATAGTATGACTGGCTATTTCATATCCAAGCGTATACTTGAAACTTACCTTTAGTCGTTCGCGCTTCTCATATGCAGACCGTTTTCTTTTCTTCGCTATTGGCTCACTGTCCCTTTCTGCAGCTGTCCTTTTTAGCAATGGTGGCTTGTTAAACAATGTAGGAACAGCATCATGCTCCAGTTTGACTTTGATTTTCATGCCCAAAGACTCTGCAACTTTTGTACTTTGCTTAAAGCATTGGGGTTCAAAATGCTTGCTGCAAAGTACAGAGTGCTTGGTGGGTTCCCATTTATCTCTAGTCCTTCTCACTGCGTTGGTCCATTTTTTCTTTAGGCTGGGATCCACTATAAGCAATTCTGTTCCGTGATATGCGTCACCGCTAAGCCCCGCCCACAACTTCCTGTTTACTTAAAGTGGCTATAACTCCAATACAGGTTGGCCACAAGTTGTGAAATTTGGTTTGAGGCTCAAGCTAGTGAATATCTCTAAGGAAATGCACTAAAAAAGTATCCCTCAAATGAATGTCGCTTACCCTTTAAAGGCCTCTATCACACTCCTCACATTTCTTGCAAATCTGTTCTGAATGCTTGGGGTTTGTTCATGATGACCAAACTTTGATTGCTCCACACTAAGCTCACTGATAATCCTACCTGTTTCTGGACCAGCCATCATCCAGCGTCGCAGAACTGATTCATTTTCAGTGATTCCAATTATTCCACCATCACCCTTCAAAATAACATTCAACTGTTCATGGACTTGATCATGAGCCATCATGGAGAACTTGTGTGAAGTCTTTTGTATGACAAACAGTCCCTGAAGGAACTCATTCCATACCTTGGGACACTCATGCTCCAGCTGCAACAGGTCCCTTACATGTACTGAAAGCCATCGAGCATAATGGAAATGATCCGTAGCCAACATCCAAGGTATGATGTTTCCCAGGGCCTCCACATACATCAGAAAGTTTCCTTCTCTTTGTGATCTCATGAATTGGAGGAAAAGAATTTCCAATTTGAGAACTTTGCTCCAATACAAGAACTGTGGATGCTTGGTTTCCCTATCACACACCACTCATCAAATGACTTGACATCTAAGTGATCACTTGCCATCTCTTCTTTGTAAGCAATGAAAGCTTCATTTTGTAATAAGAATAAGGCTGCAGCTGTCACTTGGTGGGCCCACTGTGACCTTGATGTGTGTGAACCACTCTGAAGCGCATCAGCTCTTCCTTCTGTGGTGACATTTGTTGATGCCATAATGGCAACCCAGCCACTTCCATCCAACCAGTTACCAAGGACTTTCAATAGAGCCATTTCTATGTGCAGTCCACCCATTAGTACTACATACTTTTCTTCGCCATACTTACTTGGCCAGGACCACTGTATTTCCTTAGAAATTGCATACAATGGTTGATCGACTGTCAAGACTGGGATTTGTCCAGGATTCACATGCTCAGTAGCTTTCATGATGACATCCATTCCATGTTTTACCATTGCCACAGAGTGTGCACTATCACGAAACATTGGCAACATGCTTGTGATTGCAGGTGGACGGCGAACTGAATACTGAAGATGAGCAAAGTAAGCTGACCATGACATGATATATTGTCGCATTTGTTAAGCTGTTCCTTTTGTAACAACTGACCAACTGTTGTAAACCACGAAATCTGCGCTTCATCCGACTCAAGTCTAGCACTTTCTGGAATAGCATTTCTAGTTGTCTTACAAGGTGGTGGCTTTTCAGTAGGAGGAGCTGCTGGTGGAACCAGACAGTACGTTTCAGAAAGTGGCTTAATGGTTTTAGAATTTAGAGTTTCTTTCCAGAGCAATGTGCGATTTCCATGCCGATCTGATCCTGTTACCTCATCTGTTACATGTTGAGTCATTGAGACTGCTGTGCCATGAAATGCTGTCTGGGCTGATGTGGATGTTGTATTATGGTCGAAGTTGTTGTTGTGAACAGACCTCCTTTCAGGACTGCTGGGCAACCATCTTCTTCAAACTGGTCTATGACAACATTGCCTATATCTGTGGACAGCTGAAGGACTCTGTCATAAGATACTGATAAACCCATTTCAAACAGAGTGTCAATCAGGTCACGCTTCCTTGTTCTACTGTAGAGCAGAAGCCCTAAGTGAAGTGGGAGTCTTGTTTCCCTGTCAGGGCTGTGACGAACAGTAATGCTATTTTTTCTGCTACGCTGTGCTGAATTGAATACCAATACTTGTGCAATAGATGTTACAGCGCATTTTAGATCTTTGTTGTTCTCTGTTTGGTACTCAATATTAGTTCCACCCAGAATCATCTGAACCAAAGCTATCAGTGAAGGAGGGTTGTTTTCATATTGCTCATCAATCAGAGAACCTTAAAATTTATATTGTGTCTGTAATATTTCTGCACAAACTATTTCAGCTGCTCGCATAAGGGCAACAGTGTCACTATCATGATTTTTTCTTGTTACTTTCAAAAGTGTGTCTCCAATATCAGTCTTGAATGAAAAAACAACTTCATAGTTGCTTTTGTGAGCTTCCAGATCAGGAATTTGTGCAAGAAGCTTCTGTTTTAGATGTGTTGCATTGATTTTTTGGGAAGCATCACCTCCAAGATGTTCAATACGTGACTTGTATAGATTCACTACTTTGGAGAGCTTGACTATGGTCTCATCTGTTAGCCTGATATCTTCAATATAGGATACTAGTTCAGCAAATGCAATGGCTTCATAAGATAACTTGTCATCACCAACGATGGATTGTTTTTGCCGCGTGCTAGATCTGTACCTTGTGAACAGATTTGTTAAGCAATGCTTGTGATATACAGCATCTATTGCAACCATGTCTCCAGATGAGAGCTTTGCTAACAACTGTGTATCCCGTAGCTCAGTGGCCATTTTGTGCACATTGTCATCAATATTTTTAGTAGCTGCTTTGTGATAATCTTGCTCCATTGGGTTATCACAAAAGAAACATAAAGGTAAACTTTGCTTAGATATGCAAGGGAGTGCCCCCCGAAGCCTATTTTTGAGTGGGGAAGTATTCGAGGGAAGTGTTATTGCTGGAGCTTGCTGTTTAACAATTTTTTTTGCGAATCTGATTTACTTTATCCTTGCTGCACATGACATAGCAGGTTTTGTGCCATTTTGCATTGTGTTGCATAAGGGTTTCTTCAATACCTCTGCCATCATCTAGCCGAGAAATGTTTATTGAGAGGGGCAGTGAACTAAGATCATCCAGTGATCTTAAGTTGACAGCTAATGTTCCATAGCCTTTAGATTGGCTCTCATTCTTACATTTTGAAGGATTCCTCAATGCTTCACTCGTTGACTTCTGACAAAGAGTACACAATGACCAGTCAGTAGTCTATACTGCTTCTTCGGGTACAGATGATGGATCAAGCCTTATTTTTTTTCTTGCCAGCATTCTAGACCATGATTATTTATTCTATGAAAAAAACCAGCTATTGTCTATGCCAACTCACCTCTAGATATGCTTCCTGGTCACTTTAAAGGAAGAGCTCAGATTTTGGTAAGCAGCTGGAATAACCACATGGACCTCCAAAAAATAGTGATGAATCAGCATGACTTTGGAGCATGTGCAAATGGGCTTGCTTGGACAGGGAAGAAAAATATGGCATGCAAAGTCATCTATATATCTGCAAGTAGTCATCTATATCTGCTGGAGTGCTGGTGCTCTTTATGTTGTTATTGTTGTTGTTGTTATAGTTGTTGTTTTTTCATTGTTGTTGTTGTTGTTTTCATTGTTGCTGTTGTTGTGTTGTTGTTGTTGTTACAACCAGATTATGTCATTGCTGTTCTGTTTACATGGCTAGAAATTAAAAAAAATTGGGTCAAAACCTCTAACATACTTTTTTGATTAAAGAAAACTTCATTTTTGCCATTTTTAGTTAAATTTTGAAGTTAGATGCTTAGTACTTACCTATGACCCCCCAAACATGACCATTCTGAACAATTTGAGCCCACCAGAAAGCCTGTAGCTGCAACGGTTAACAAGATATGAGCATTTAAATTGCTGATAATGGGGGTGTGGCTTCGTTTCAGTAGGAAACCATGTCTTGCTGATGTGGATCCCATTAAATTTGGAATCAGCATGGTCAAAAATCCTAAAAAACAAATTTTGATGCTTTCTGCCGGAAGTGAACACTTTTTGCACATATCCGCTGGACTATAACCCTATATGTACTTAACAACATGCTATAACTTGTCTATGAGATCTGCATTTGTAGCTGAACGTCAAACTGGCATGTAACAAACTGTGGACTGTGTCAGAAACCATGACAACTAAGTGAGATTTATTTATGCGCAAGATTCAAAATAACAAATGGTCACGTCTACTGGACTCCAGTTTTCTATGACCAACCACCATTTGACAAAAAAAAAGATATCTGAATTAATAACTAATGGTATTATTGTGCACAAATGGTGAGCGAGCCCGCCTTTGTTAGTTGCTTATGACTACAAAAGATTGTTATATGATGTATTTTACCTCAAGAAGCTTCTATACTTACATGATGAGTAAAGGGTATAGCAACTCTAGGTAATCACTCTTTCTGCGAGATGCAATTTCACGGGTGGATAGTGATGAGTATCTCTGACGAGACTGTGCTAGATACTGTCCATAAATCTGCAGCCATCAGGGTTACTAGTGTATAAATGAAGGCTAAGTAGAGCCAGCAAGAAGCCTAACAACTGAGCATTTCAAGAGAACCCAAAGCAAACAATGTAGAACCCTGAGCAGAAAAATAGAGGTATCAAGGATGACTGAAGTTCCCAGAGGGAGCCCCAACAGTAGAAGGATGGAACCACCAGCATCGATCAGCGACACAGCTGGGCCAAGCGGGGAAGTGTCATTGTAAGAGCTCAACTGAAGTAAAAAAAAATGAAAAGAAAAAAGAAAGTAGCATGCATAGGCCAGTAGTCTTATCTAAAAGTATCCAATTTAAATGGTGGTAAATTGGGTGGATAGGTGGCCCCTGGCTACTAAGATTAGATGAGACCACACATGCCCCCTCCCCGATTGACTTCCTCAAGAGAATGGGTGTATCTATATGTGGCCTTTATTACTGAGTACCAGGGCAGTAAAAAAAAAAAAGGATGAGAGGAGGAAGTCAACATTTGGTTAATGATCACGTCCAGATATTAGTTATACCTATTTAATAAATCAATGAACTGCAATTCGCAAAATTTCCAAGGAGGCATGCCCTTTGCCTCATTACTAGTTGCGGCCATGAGAGTACGTGACCCAATGCTAGCACCGGTTATATTGTGGGCACGGGGCCTGTAATCAGTCAATTAGTCAGGAGATGGTGCGGGCCCACAAACCGGTGTGTGGCCTTATTAGTCAGGGGCACAGCCCTATAAGTTGGATCAAGCAAGGTTGTGGGGCCCCATAAGCTGGTTCAAGAGAGGGTGCATGACGGCCCCATAAAGTTGGTTCAAGAAAGGTTGCGTTGCCCCAGAAGTTGGATCAAACGAGGTTGTGGGGCCCCATAAGTTGGATCAAGAGAGGGTGCGTGGCCCCATAAGTTGGTTCAAGAGAGGGTCTGTGGCCCCATAAGTTTGGTTCAAGAAAGGGTGTGTAGCCCCATAAATTGGTTCAAGAGAGGATACGTGGCCCCACAAGTTGGTTCATGAGAGGGCGTGTGGCACAGCAAGGTAGTGATCAGCAGTTACTGCAGTGAATTGCATTGTACAGGGCTGGAGATGGCACCACCACTATCGGCCATTGAGGGACTGCCAACATTCGAAGTGAACAGAGGAGCAAACAAGATGTCAATACTACCAGGACCACCAATCGATGATGGCATGGAGCCACTAGCGACCATTACACCGGGAGCCACATCCACAACATTGTCTGTGCTGCCATTAAAGCTGGTGAAGAAGATCTTGGAGCTGCACTTTTTGGATATGGCAGAGCTGTTACTTGATTCTTGACGGCTTCAAGGAGGAGAAGGGATGTTGTCACCAGTGCCAAGGGACAAAGAGGAACCTAGTAACGGACATTCTAGTGGGTGGAGTGTATTGCAACATTGGTGTCAGTGCTAGCCACAAAGTACCCCCACAAGACTTCTTAATTAATGTCTTACCAACATACTATAATAAGGGTACACAGGAGAGGGCTGACCAATTTATGATGTCTGATAACACCAAAAAGCTGCAGTACTAAAATTGCTAGAAATGCGTACAGTTGACTTTACGCTCTACAATGAGACATTTACTGTCAGAGCAAATCAATACCATGATGCCGACATTGCCTAAGTGGTCACAATATTGAGAAGAAAAAAAGTCCCATCCAGGCTTGTGAGGTCCAATCCATTTGAGGGTTTAGCAGCCACGCAATAGAAATTCAGGTATGACTGTCTGATGAAAAATACGCCCACCGATTCTTTCCCTAAATGAGGATAGTTTGTTCCTGGACAGATCATCTGCCATGCATTATGTACACCTGGGATGTGCACTACTACTGTCAATGTGAAATGGCAGTATGCTTCTATGAAGAGTAAGCATCTCAGCAGCTGCATTGAAACTGGGTCTTTACTATAGCGGCTCTTAATGATAGTCACTACTACATGTTGTTACATTTAGCAACTACATTCATCTCCCTCCAGTGTTTACTACCCCATAGCAAAGACGCTATGATAATTGGGACTAGTTCTTTTATTGCAATTTGCAACCTTCTCAAGTTCTGGTCCCATGGTAGTTGCATAGTTGCCAACCAGGAAATCCCTCATTTCCCTGATGGTAGTTGCATAGTTGCCAACCAGGAAATCCCTGTTTTTTTAGCATTTCCCTGTGGTTTTAATCCCATTCTGCACCAAAGCCATGGAAGTATGTATATTATTTTGGTTCCGGCAGTTCTAATGTGATCTGCATGTGGCGCAGACTAGCTGATATGTCTTGATTGTGAGCCAAGATATGGTGCATAAATAGCATAAAATTGATTCAGACACTGATAAGAGGGGTGAGAGTATCATACACTTCAAAAAATGATAAAATTTATGAAGTGAGATGGTTTATTAGTCTATGTGCATACGCACACAGGGGATCTCATGAGTATTGAGTTTCCACCATTGGTTACTTGATTATTGGTAGTACAGCATACCTGTACAGTCATGTCTGGGGAAGTCATTCCTGCAGGCATATCATTTCACTCTACTGCAAAGACACCTATGGTGACAAAACTGAGGCTATAGATAACACCAGTTATCTTGCAAAAGATCTATACACTATGGTGGGCAAAGGAGCAGGACATGGACACTGTAATGTTATGAGCAGCATTCACTCTCTCACAAGTATGACATTTAAACTGTCCAATCAGATTGTTCAATTTGCCATGACCATATTTCATACCCACATCCTAGGAGGTGAATACATAAACCGACCAACCCAAAATAGTTTTTGTGCATTTCCTAAAACCTAGAACCATGGTACGAGTCTGTTGCACCACTCTGTGCTCTATCTGCACAGAATGTATACAAATATAAACCTTAAATAAACATTTTAGCTACCTTTAAAGTACATACCCTTTTCTACAGCAGTAAGCAAGTCTTAATTTAGGGTCAGGGTCAAAACTGTGCAGTAATTCTTTAAACATGCTTGTAATTAATTGTTGTTGTTGTTTTTTTTCATGTTCAACAATTAGTTGCAGCGAGTGGTTACTGGTTACTATGGTATTGAAACCCCTTGCCTTGCCTTATGTAATTTAGAACTCTGGCCATTTTTTATTATCTGGAGTGCTCTTTGTCAGAAACTACTGGTCATTTAGATCGTCATTTTTTACTACAGAAGCTACATACCATTACTAGGGAAAATTGAGGTAAACTTCAGGATGTAGCCTCATTGTGGTTTTGTATACAGACTTTGTAAAGGCAAAAAATTCAGCTTTTATCAAATTCTACGTTGTTGTTTTTGCACATTATGATTCCCTCGCCATTTGTGCCGAACCATATCACTAGTATTTATGTATTGTAATATCATGTTAAGGAAGGTTTTGTGTTGAAAATATTTATTAAAACTCTGACTAACAGAATAGCTACATTTCTGTTCAAAAACGTGAACCGTTAGCCATAAAATTTCAATATTGCAAAGATTTTGTGTGTATAATAGTGTACAAATAGCATAGATTAGAAAATAATGTTTGAATAATAGTCACATTATAAAACTCGCATTTTTAAAGGGGGAAGCTAATTAAATTTTTTTACAACAGTGTAGCACAAGTTTGTAATGGAAACACTCAAGATTGCATGAAACAGTCTAATACAATGTGTGTTTATTTAGAATGCCGTGGTGTCGGTCAAATTAGTAACTGAATCTCCAATACAGTCATCCTCCGAATGTAGCTGATATTGAGACAATGGGAATCCTTTCTTTTGTAATGACTGGCACACTTCACCTGCTATCTCACCGCAAGCTTCAAATAGATTCTCGCTCAGCTTTCTATTGGGCACTCTCTTTGTTTCATAGCTGTCCTTGAACTTTTTGACCAGAACAGTCAAATCAGGCTCTTTCAAGGATAGTATCCGATGAGTTGCCAATGTAGCAAAGATGATCAGGCCAATCATCACAGCATGTTCAAGGTGGTCGGCTAAATCCAATGCAGGGAGTGGGACATAGGAAAATCCAATGAGAGTCAGAGCCAATGGAATTGACGCAATCATTCCAATGATGAATGTGTACAAGAGCCTGGCCTTACTGAAAATTATACATTTCTTTGATCGAGTTCGTGCAGTAAAAGAATGACGTGCAGTAATAGAATTTGGCACATTTTCTAACTCGTACTCTTCACCAAGGTCTACACTATCTAAATCTTTGGTGCAATTGCAGTTGAAGTTTGCACAACATACAATGCAGCAGTGGAAAAAGGATTCAAAAAAGTGGAAAGCATTTGTTCCCGTTCTCTTGTCACTTGATTTGGGCATTGGAGAGTATCTCTCACTGGACCGAAAAATAGCTCGAAATAAAGTGTACAAGTATATTAAGATAACAATCATCAAAACAAAGATGGAGGAAGTTTTGTGTGGTTCAGTAAGCCATGCTACCAGGATATAACCTACATGACTAAAGGTCCCAAATAAGGGGCCAATCAATAAACTTAGGAGGGCCCACACCTGGCGAACAGCAAAAACATTTTCAGTTACTTCATTGTCTCCGTCTGTTTGGCAATCTTCTTCTTTCCAGAATTTGTCATGCTTCTTGTAGCCAAATACAAGATATAAGTAGGGTGCAAAGAGGCACTTAAGACTATTTCTGAGGCAAGATGTAATCTTAATATGACAATTGCAGCTTTTGTAACTACAAGTCCAGCCTACAAACAAAGTCCAGGCAGCAAAGGAGTAGAGCATGGCAAAAACATCCAGTGCAAACGTTATTATGACTACGTAAAAATTTAATGACCCATGAATGTCATAATCACTATACTCATGAGTGTTGGTAATGATCATAATCACTGCCAGAGTATCCATGGCAATAATGTAAATCATAACAAATAGAGCAGTCAGTATGATGCCTGCGATGTTGCCATGATTGGATGGTTTAATACACTTCTTTTCAATTCTTCTACGATGCAGTCGCACAAAAAGAGCAACCATAATCAGTAAACCTATGGGCAACATCAAGATCATTGCAAAAAACAACTGTATTCCTAGATCTTGGTAGTAATTCTTCTTTAATTTTTCACCGCATGAAATTCTGACAGTTGTCAATTCATTTCTAACAACTAATTCAGGAGAAGTAACCTTTGCATAATCTGTGAGCTGAAGTAATGGGCATAATAATAACAATAATAAAATAATATTACCGAATAACTTAATTGCTGTTGCAAGTTATAGTTAAAGCATGAGCGCTTAGTTTCTAGTCGATTTATTGCACGACAGCCCGAGGGCCGTAGGCCCGAGGACTGAGTGCGATAAATGTACTAGGCACTAAGCGCTCATGCTTTAACTATTTTAAATACCGGGCAAGTGTTATTGCACACTTGCCAAGTTATTACACCTGACAACAATATAGCAACGGTATTTAAGATAAAAAAAAACAAACTTACATGTCTGGTGAGCATATCTAGGAATGTTATTCTTCCCTTGTCACATGTGCAATCATCACTGTTGTTGTTATTGTTGTTGATTACCAGGGGTTGGCATTCATTAGGTAACACTATGGTAAGATTGCTCACCATATTGGAAGGAAAGTTAAACAACAAGGACGTATATGTGAAGACAGAGGGAGGCTGTAAAAATAGAAAACTTCCAACAGACCAAAAGAATGTGACACTGCAGTCATCTTCATCATATTCATTTGTGAATACATATTGTACTCTCAGAAATCGTGAAGGCTGACCTACAGATGGGAAGAAGGCCTCCTCCATATTTAACAGGTTCCTCCCATCTTCATAGAGAGATTTTTCTAATTCAGAAAACTTAGTTGAACATTTTCCATTATTGGCTGAAGACAGTACGGTAAAACTTGACAGAAGAACAATAACTATTACATTCATCTTCCTTAACGCAGTGAGCCCCGCGGACGATCGAGCGGAGCCAAATTGAGAATCTGGGGGGGGAGGGAAGGTGTGTGGGCGTATTACAATGAAGAGCAGGCCTGTAGCCAGGAGTTCGCGCAGGGGGTTCGGATTTCATAGAAACGCAAGAAAGCCACACCTACTTTTGTTTCGCTTATTCTTTAAAAAGCGAAAAAGGAGGGGGGAAATATGCGCCAAAACTAATAATTTGTCTGACGCTCCGCTCTATGTGTTATATTAATAAATTCATTGAACACTGCTGACTATATCAGCAATAAGCGGTAAACAGCTAATGCTATATCGTTCTCGTGTAACCAGGCTTCTAACCACTACCGTGAGCTGTACACAGACAGTGAATCATTAATAGGCCTTTAGTACTATAAGTTATGTAATAAGTACATTACGGTACACCATAAAAAGAATAGTTGTAGCGTAGCTTGCTTAAATAAGTACATTACGCACACCACAAAAAGAATAGTTGTAGCCTAGCTCGCTTAAATAAGTTTTTTTTGATGTTACAAAAAGGTAAAAGATCAGCTATACAACTGGTAAAAGAAAAAAGGAAAAAGAAAAAGACAATAAATATACAAAAAGTTCAGGCTACACCGTCCAGGGAGGGGGGTATGGTGGGGAGACGGTGGAGCCACGGTGGAGCCACAGCGATGCATTGCCCCGCCATAAAGCAACTGCCACGCGGCCCAACAGGTGACGGTAGTTGGGGTGGAGTCAGAAGTGCCGCAGCGATTCTCGATGGCCCTGCTGATGTTGGTGATAGTGCGGATGGTGTCCTCAGCCAGCCCACCTAGTGTCTCAGCCACCAGAGGGACGAAGTCCGTCCCGGAATAAGTGCATTACGCACACCATAAAAAGAATAGTTGTAGCGTAGCTTGCTTTATCAGTACCATAACGGGAGCGATGTTTTGTAGTCAAGGAGCTCAATGTTTATTTGAAAGCTTGGAATCAGACTAGGCCGTCCACATATAGAGTATGAAGTATATTCGGGGATATATATAGCTAAATAGCAGAATATTCCATAGCGATTTAGACACGATCGACCAGAAGTCGACCGTAAGTTAAATGTGAGGTGTGGCTAAATAATTTACTTCCGGTCACTCAAAAGGGGTTCGACCGAACCCTCCCGAACCCCCCCCCCCCCCCCCCTGGCAACTGGTATGAAGAGTTCATTTTTCAATTAGAGGCTGTGGTAAGTTATTTTGGCTAATGCGCTATTTGTCATAGTTATAGCCCGACGCAGCATTGTCCAATAATAATCAAGTCACGAAAGTAAATCTTGTGTTGGTAATATCCAGTGAACAAGTGTGTGTGAAAGTGTTGAGTGTAGCCATAGATTTCTATCTATGGTGTAGCTACTTAGCTAAAGAATAGCACAACGTAAAAATAACTACCAAATAAACATAGCTGCCTTTAGACTTTTTTTTGGCTACTGCTGTAGTAAGTAAGTCACCGTTGACTACAAACTGTGCGGTAATTCCATAGAAATGCATGTTTGTTGTTTGTTTTATTAGTTGCAAGGAGAGTGGTTACTATGGCATTGAAACCCCTTACCATATGTGATTTAATAACTGGCGTTTATAAAGCTACTTTTAGGACTAAACAGACTGAATGATGTCTTCTAAAACTAAGTGAACAGGATCTAAGACAGGAAATACATGAATGTTGAATGTTGCCTTATTGTAAGATTTTTTTAATAGTCTATTATCAGATTCTACTTTGTGTGAATCACACTTGTACGCAATGGCTTGCTATCAATTTGTGCTTAAGCACATTAAGTGTTAAAAATATATACGATCATTAAAAAATGCATTTGTAACATTGAAAAAATGTGTAACATATCCACATGTGATCTTGCATAGCTGTTAATGTCACTCTTTCTTTGCATCTTGACTACCATCTTTGCAATTTTTGGTGTTAGAAGACATTAATGCCTGGTAGGTAGTTGTATCTAAATTGTTTTTAACACATGCTAGAAGAGAGAAAGAAATATTTACTATATTTATAGATAGTTGCATTGGACATAATTTATATTTAAAATTGAACATTATACTTAATGTCTTAGTATAGGAAACTTTTTTCTTTTTAACAGCTAATATTTTTAATTATAACTTAGCCCGACGTTTCGACTTCTTGCCGAAGTCCTCTTCAGGGATCAACTGAGGTCGAACTCTCCGTGGTGACATAATAACACAAAGTAAACAGCAAGATTCCTGGAGGGCACGCTTACTGTTTATTATATCCTGGAGGGTGATTTGCATGCAGCATGGACAGCCAGCATCTTGGAAGCTCTAAACCTATGTCTCTGTTAAATTTGTTGTTGTCAGGTGTCATCTGTATGTGTAGAGCTTCCTTGATCTTCAACTCACGATTCTTACTGGCTCTGTCTACAACTCTTATTTTCTCCCATTTAATAGGGTGATGCTGCTGCCAAGCATGTTCAGCAATGGTTGAAACTTTCTCATCACCTCTCTTACAAGCATCCTGATGTTCTTTACTCTCTGCTCAAGCCTTCTATAAGTAGTTGTTTCACCTATATACTTTACCACAACTGCAGGGTATACTGTACACTATGGATGACTCTGTGGTAATAGGTGGGATGGGGGATAGGGGTCAAAATAATCAGAATACAGTAGATAGCTAATGGTTGCTAAGTGGTGTCCCCACTTTGTTAATCATCGACTGCTCTAGAGGGCAAAGCAATTGAAGCTTACGATAAAAGTGATTGATGTATTCTCTCCACATCGTAGTTATTCTGAGGAATCTGCCTGAATACTAATAAAACAAATCCTGAGCTGGTATTATAAGTTCACCAAAATGCTATTCATGTAAATAGCTACAAGCTCCAGTTGTGTAATTAGCATCCTAGTATAGAATTAATATGTTCAATCAAATATCAGTCTACTATTTTGACAATTTTTCCTATCTCTCATCCAGTGTTCTTTATGTAATAAGTAATTGATATCAGATATTTGAAAGACAGATAAAAATTACAATGGATGTGTAAACCTAGAGTTGTAAGGCGGTATAACTTTTCTATTACTTGCCCTAATTTACTGAGACTAAAATAAGTTTTAGGTGTGCTCAACCTTTGAGGACAGAACCTGCTATTTTTTATTTTACCTTCAGTTCAAGGAGCTTAACTGCTAACCATATGAATATACCACTTATAGTAATGCATCCTCACTCTCACAAACTAAAATACTATAGCTAATAATGATTTGTCTTCATTTTCAGACTTAAAAAACCAATAACACTTTAAATGGTGAAAAGCTTGGAACCTACAGCTATACAAGACAGGAAGTTAAACTAAACTTTGGAACACACTGCTGACAAGTGATTGCATCTTTGAGTTCTTGCATACTTTATCCTTAGGCCAGCGCACAATTGAATCCTGTGCAAGTATGCCAGCTTGAATCTTACCAATATCCAGATCTTGAAGGGGCTTCACACCTCCTTCAAGAATAGCTTCCGCGATGGCAACTCCAGCTGCTGTTCCTAGTTGCCATAAAGTAGGTTCCTCACGAATGGCAGAGAATGCCACATGACTGACAGCTGGACAGTTAGGGACAGCCAAATTAACAACTTCGTTCCTATTGGGTAGCAGAACATAATAAGGAATGTCATAAAGGACTGTGCCCCCATTACTTGGGCTCGTTAGGCCTTCATTATAAGCCATAGGCTTTCCCGTAGACTTGTCCTCGACTACAACTCGTTGCATCTCGTGAATGTCAAAGGCCCAAGAACCGACAGCAATGGAGTCCTTACAGAAATGATCGGAATCAATGCTGGTAGATATACGGTCGTTTTGTGTAAACACCTGGCCACCGCACATCCGAGCAGCTTCTCGCACGTACATCTGTGGTGGAAAGTGACCATTGTCTGGCCATTCATCCTTACATAGTCCGTATGTGTTCATTGTTTCTCTAACATCTTCTGGCACTGCGGGATCATTGGCCCAAAACCACATCAGACCCTGAACATAATAACGATGTTTATCATATATAACTTTTCGCTGGGCACGAGTGGCATTTGCATATCCTACGGCCAATCCAACTGCATCTATCCCAACTGGACTTTTCCCACAGCAGGCGTCATATTTCATGTCCTTGCTAGAAGGATAGCCATGGTAATTAAGGTTACCCCAAGGAAGACTGGGGGTCTTGCCATGCGCAATCTCAGTTTGGAGCAGTCGTCTTTGCAGTTCAAAGTCAATAGGATCATAGCCGTCAGGCTTCTCAAATGGTGCCATGTTGCTGGTATTTTTAGTCAAGCAAGCACGAAATGAATAGGCCATCAAGTTGCCATCACCTTTACCCAATTGTGTGCGCGGATCTGGTCCACCCTGTACCCATTTCAACAAGGTACTGTCAGATGTGTCTACATAAGGGTTGACAGGAAATTCAAACTGACCAATAGAACCACTGGTAACTCCTGCGAAAGACTCGTTGTACACGTATTTGGACTCCCGCCCAAAAGTGTAGTTTACATTTCCAGTGGCCGCCATCAACTCACCTTCATAACTGGCATCGATAACATATTTACACTGAAGCCACTCCCCAGATTCAAGCTGGATTTCAGTGATCCTCCGCAATTTGTCAGTTCCAATGGCTGTTCGTACTCCTTCTCTGCCTTCAACGAAGTTGGTGTTCAGTCTTAGCTCCACGCCCAACTCTTTGAGCATTTTCAAGAATGTCTGCTGGCCCACCCAATGGTCAGGTTGCCAGACGGGTTTTGACACTCCGTAATACTCGGCATTGAGCATCCCCCACTGATACTGACTTCCAGAGCTCCTCAATTCATCGTGACTGCTATCTCGAAGCCCGATTCCTCCTGGTGAAGCCATACCACCGACGTAACCAGTAGGTTCCAACAGGAGGACCTTGTTGTCCGTGCTTGCATTCTTGGCTGCCACAGCTGCAGCAAATCCAGCTGGTGTGGCCCCGTACACAATCAAGTCATAGTCATTCTCAGCATTTACCTGATTCTTGTACAATGGTGTACTGTGTACCACTGTAACTACCAGCAAGGCAACCAAAATCTTCAGCATACCAAATAGCTAGAAGAAAGCCATATGTAGATGAATGCTAGTCTGGCTGAGAACTGTGTATAGTCACTCACTCTAACTACTTGAGTTAGCTTCTGGTACATCTATCAAACAAAAGGTGACCTATTAAGTTACACTACGAAGTACTTTATGTAGAAGTGTTAGTTTGTGTGGTCTAAAGTTCAGCAATGAATTTCATGGAGCAATAAAACAACAACAGTTGTTGCTATCATGAATATATAATTTTCTAAAGGTGCTAAAAGCTATTAGATACACATACACACATAATGAATGTATTTACATTAGCTATATTCTTAAGCAGGTAGCTACTATACAACATTAAATCAAAATAACTAGGAATAGCTGGGACAATAAAATCAATTAATATATTTGGCCTCAAGAGAACTATCATTACGATCAAAACTGAATAGCTCGACTCTTGTTGCTAAGTTGCTGTTCTTAGCTAGTTGTCATCCTGTTAGCTATATACAGGAGATCATTTACTAAAGTGCTTGCAGATATGGTCATAGTTTATTAGGTCTGAATAGTTTATTGGTGGTACTTCAAATGTTCACTAAATGCATTCAGAAGATGCAAGTAAAATGTGTGATTGTTCATATTTACTATTGATACTTGACTATAGAAAAACTGACTTAAACTGCCTAACAAGCTTAGGTAAAGGGTTTGACCTATGAGACAACACAACATGAAATTCTACATTCTGCGGTGCATAATAGCTATTGGTTTTATCATTACCAAATTCCTATAATCACAATACAACAACAAGGTCTGACAGCTGTTGTATTCGGCGCTACACTACACTGTATCTATGTAATCCGCGTTGCGTAGACATACTACAGTCATAGAGTGACAGAATTTTGAGAACTGGGTAAAGATCATTCAAAGGTCGACTTAAAAGCGGAAATGGGTGTGGTTTTGCAACGTGGCGGTAATATACAAGGATGACCTTCGCTCTCTCGTCCTGCCTTAGCGCCTTAGGAAGGATTGAAGAAGACGGTAACGTTTTTCTGTGTGAGTAGAAGCGAACGCTATGAGTTTATTCTGGTACATTTGCATCCTGTTGGTGGTGATCCTTCTAATTATTTTGGCGGTCGTAACTCATGCTGGATATTTCTACACACTGACCATACGGACTGTAATTCCTCTTTCTGTCCCCAGGAGGGTGGCCTACAAGGTCTACAGGGGGCCTTACTATAATAACTCAGGCTTTGGAGAGCTTCAGAAAGTTGCGCCCAGAGCTACAGCGTTTGGAATATACTATGACGACCCTAAAGCTGTAAGTTTTAAATGTATTCTACAGTCTTAAACTATTGGCACTGAGGTGAATTGTTGCTTGTAAATACCTACACTTAAAAGGGTTAGCTCTGTGGACTTGGTAGCTTCAAGGGGATAGAATGACTGGAGAAAAGCCTGACTTTTATTGGTATATTGTTAATTACATTCTTTCCTACCACTTTAGATATGGCTTTTGTTTGTTTCCATGAAACTAACCGGTTTGCTGTGTCAATCCTCGTTTCCAAGCATGCACGCACACGTTCAGGCTGTGGCTTGCACTTTTACTAATTCAGTGCATTCACCATGTTAGTGGGCAAGCCGTTTCATATGAAACTCTGTACTTGGGGAATGGAAGGTAATACTTAACATACTATGGATGCAGGGATTGGTACTATGATACGACTTTTGAGTGTATTTATATAGTGTGTGTATTAAATAAGAGGCTATAAGATATAAATTGTTTGTAATTCGAATAAAAAACAAGCACCAACCACAAAAAAAAAAGAACTGAAAACATACCTTGTAATAATCTTTTTTTTTAACATCTGTTGCAAGTTAGTAGTCATTATAAATGGAATTACTCCATTGTGTTTGATTAATTTTTTTTTTTAATTTTTAATGTACTTTTAGTTAGGGGGGGGGGGGGGGGAATAATTTGAAATGTATACAGAGGTGTGTAACAGGTGTGGTGCCTTTCACAGCTGAATTTTGGATTAATATTGTTATGAAATTACAGTATATTGAAAGATGTCAGAGAGAAACTGTGAAGTTCCCATTATTTGGAGCTATTCCAATCCCGATTGTAACGAGTATTTAATCCGTAGTGGCATCCATTTATAATGTTACTTTGGAATAGATGCATAAGAAACTCACTTAAGCTTCGTAACTATGAAGCAAACATATTCTGAGGGGAAAATGGTGTATGAGGCTTTATCAAAAGAGATAGACTATTTTCAAAAAGGTATTCACAAATCCGCTTGCTCCTAATTCGTGAATAGTTGGTAAACGCTTATCACATTTTGTTAGTTAGTTTGTTTGTTTGTGAGACAAGACGCATTATTTTTCTGAGTGCTACTTAATGCTCCACCTGCACAGTCATGAAACTTTACAAAACTTGGCAATAATATTCATTTCCTTACTTTAGGGTAGTTGTGAATACTGCAAAGAGCAGCTGTCAATGGTTCGTTTACAGTATGTGTATGTATGTGTGTGTATGCACTTTGTCCTTAGTGGTGTCAGTGGTTAGAACTATGACAAATCCCAATGGTGAATCTCATTGAAGAAATAGAGCTCTATGAATAGTCTTTACGACTGATTCTATTCATGTGTTTATGTACGATGAGTGAATTCTTTTGCAATTGTGTGCTTAGACTTCAATTTATTTTTTTGTTTGCCTTTGAATTATTAGCCTTGTATATGAAGTGGTTAGTGCTTCACAAAGCCTTCTTCAGTTAAGTTGTAAAACAAAAAAGATTTAATTATGTGTGCTGCATTGAATTGGCTTCTTAGAGCCATTGTGTGTAATAGGCTTAACTTGTCTACCACAGTGCTTCTCTATTAGAACACCTGGAAACAATTACCTCCAATTACATAGTAGAACGCATAGTCAGAACTTCTTTCTCAGTCTTCTTTTACTCATTAGACGTATCCTCTCTCTTTCACAGGCTTTTTTTAAAACTACATATACAATTCCCAGTGATGACCAAATATTTTAATTCTGTATTGTTAAAAAAAAAAGAAAGCCTGTGAAAAAGAGAGGATACATCTAGAACACATGTGTTATAACATACTACACAACCCCCTTTATATTTGTGTGCTGGGTGCAACATTAAGCTCATACAACACATCAGTTAATACTAGTACATTAGCTTAAACGTTTCCCTCTCTTTGGTAGCTTTGGTATGTAATATTTAGAGGGTGGTATATTTGCCCAAATTTCCCTCGCTCCCCAGACATTTTTTACATAGAACTCTGTTATAGGAATGTACACAATACAGTAAATTTCTCTATTTGTGTTTGTGCATCTCAAATGGAACAGAACAGCCACTGGATACACTGTGTGAGCTGTTGTTGTTGTTTTGTTGTTGTTGTTTTTTCTTGTTGTGTACTTTAATTAGCTAGTTCGATAGGTGCTGCAATAGTTCCGTGGTAAATAAATAATTCTGGTTACTTTTTACTCAGACTATGTACATATGTGTCCATAGTGAATGTTAGTGCTTAAATTTCCCTTCAATATATTATATATATATATATGTGTATGTATTATAATTCAGCGAAGCGAGCGGAGCTGACTCTCTAATGAGTTCGCGATATATATAATATATTTACACTAGAAATTGTTTTTGTTCTTGCGTGGGCGTACGTGTGCACCTTTTCTCCTACGCGCTTGCGCGGGCCGGGTAACCTTCATCTTAGCAACATTTTGTTTTGTTTACCCGCCGTACGAAGTAGCGATGCCCAGTAGACAAAACGTTAGAAACGCTCGGTCAAGAGAGGGCGTTAGAAACTCCTGAAGAAAAATTAGTAAGGAGAGAGATAAGAAATGAAAAAGACAGGGCAAGGAGGAGGAGAGCTAAAACTAAACAGAAACAGGTAGCAAAGTAAAGAATCTTTCTTTTTGAAAAGCCATTAAATGTTCCTAATTTATTTATTAGACTATTCCTGAGGATTACGGTACCAGGAGCCTTCATCATAGAAAAAAGCTACCACTATTGTTTTCTCACTTTGACAGTATTTTGTAGCCACACCAAGCATGCATGGAATAGCTGCAATTACAGGGAACATGCATTGCTCGCTTCGCTATTTTGTGCTATTAGAGCGCATCACTAGTATACACATACATGTGTGTATATGTACATGTATTTGTATTATTATAAATTTCTCTTTGTTTTATGATGGACTTGGTTTACCAGAAGGTGTCAAGTTAACTATGCTTTAATAGAGGAGTGTGAGTAGCCATTGGACGCTCACTTACTAATTATCACATGAAGTCATAGATTTTCATTTTGTTGTACTCTATTCCTGGCATTTCAATATTTTTAGCTTAGTAGCATTTAATTAGATATAACTCACAAAACGTTTCAGCTCGTAACTGAAGAAGGAAGGCTTACGAGCCAAAATGTTTTGTGAATTATATCTAATTTTAATGCTACTAAGCTAAAAATATTGAATTGCCACTAGTTATCACCTCTCCAGATTACTCTTATTGGCAAGTGACTTCCATGTATGGTTTGTTCCCTGGAGTATATAGGAACTATCTACAATTAGTAATTCCAAGCCTACTATTTAATTCTTGATTATTCAATATGGCAATTTATTATAATATATACAGTAGGAGACACAGAAAAATTCCGAATTCCGTTCCGTAGAACGGCCGTTGCACGATTAAAAAAACGGGGGGGAAACGGTACGCCGTTTGTTAAAAACGGCCGTTCCGTTCGACCGCGTTACCGTTTTAATCTTTCTCGTTCACCGTATGTCTCGCTCAAAGAAATATAAAAAATCGTTTATCCAATAAAACGTTCCGATTTTTTGTTTATAGGCTCCAGAGGCAGAGCTTTTCGGGTTAAAAAAATTTGAAGCCGCCCTATTCGAAGTTGTCTCGCGGAGAATTGTTAGTTCGACCATCGCACAGTATCTACGTTTTCTCGAAGTTAGGGCCTTCTTCGGCTTAGATTTTTTACTACTGGAGGTCCATCGGTAGCTAACAGAAGATCTACGAAGTGCGGACCTCGTTATAGCTCTGTGCCCATCGGAATTTCGGTCTGCAACTTTATTGAAGCAAGTGAAAATTTTGTACGAGCTTTTTTCACTATCCCCGTAGCGTTTAATGGTCGATATAAGGCCTTAGCTTGCTGATATAGCTATAAGAAGAGTTTCTAGCTAGAAAATATCTGTGAATCGACGGAAATGCTTCACCGTTTTAGTAAACGGTGTCGGCCGTTTAATCAAAACGGTATGGAACGCAACGATAAAAACTACGGTAAAAAGACTACCGTTCCACGGGCGTTCTACGGGACGGAATTCGGAACTTTTTTTTGGCGCCTACTGTATATGTGACCGTCTACATGAAAACCGGGCACAACGCGGTGTGCGTAAATATCGAAAAAAAGATCGATCGATTTCTTTAAAATGTATTGTTTCAAGCTGACGGAAGGGAACGGTTAGGTCTATTATAGTGGGAACGACTTAAGCTACGACGATAAAACTTGGAGAGCTCAACATCTGGACACCGACAACTCTGTAAGTGCAAAAAAAATTTTTTCTAAGGGTGCCGCGTTGTGCCTGGTTTTCCTGTAGACCGTCACACACATATATATATGTGCTGAGACTGCATTCATCGGTGAGGTGAGTAAACCGATGCTTCCATACTGGTGCTTGAGTGCCACATTTCTTAGTAAATAGTTTCCTGGATGCCTTGACTAACTAACAGACAATGGAACCAAATGCAGCTGCAATTCTGCGTGTTGCACATGCTCAGTGTATCGCGTTATTGCCCCGCGTACTCAGTGTGAAGAAAGGTGAAGAAAGATACCACATTGCAGCTTAATACTAAATACTGTGGTACAGCCTTCCCTTGTGTATTTCGTGTGATGTAGGATATGGCAGTCTCTTGTCAGAGTGTGTCTAATAATCTAAAGTCTGGATGGTGTTACCGACCTATTTCATTTGTTAACTTTTTAGTAATAACAGACTAATAGTACAAGGATGAAACAGCTTTGTACTGAATTACTAACACTGCACATTAAAAAAAAAAAAAAAGTTAAAAATGGTATTAAGTTAAAAGTGCTGGGTTCTTTCTAGTGGGGGGGGGGGGGGGGGAGGGGAAGAAGCGTCTCCTCCAAACTTCCCTGCTCCCCCACCCCCCCCTAATGTGATGATAGGTGCAGTATGTGGTTAGGCTGAATCAAAGTGATTGCATTTAGCTCAAAATTAATTCATACTAATTATTACTCTCACTCATCTAGAGAGAAATATCATGTTTGAATTGTAACTTAGTATATTATAGAGACAGTGGACTTGGCCGAATTCCCCCCCCCCCCCCCCCCCCCCCCCACCCGCCCCAAACATATTTTAACAATAAAATATAGAGCATATGTGTCTCTCATACATACAATAGTCTAGTTAATTCCTCCTCGAATATTTAGTCACTCAGCACTTCTCCCTCTAGCTTCCTTGTAATACTTTGTCGTAACTAATTCTTTCTGCGAAGTCTTCAATCTGCTCCTGTTAGCAACAGATTTGCTCCGAGCAGAGTATGTGGCATTTTTGTGGTGTTGTTTGTCTCTTACTGACAGCATTCTGTTCAGTTCCAACCTCGTGTCAGCAATTATCTGCATGAGTTGATACATGTTTACTGATGCATACATTCCCATGCATTGGTATACAACTCTCTCTCTTTCTCACACACACACACACACACAAACCTTGAACTGGACTTTGAAAGAATGCCACCCATTGGACGATGCTTCTCTTCCGCAAGTGACATACTATATTACAATAAAGTTGATAAAAACTAATTATTCATCTAGTGTTGACACATCTGTGTCTATCAATTAATGCTTTCTTATTGCCTTTGTTCCCAAATGCTGTGAACTCTGAACCCTCCTGGGACGTACTGTAGCGCCATGCTGGGAATGTTACAGAATGCATGCAGGCACTGGTTGGTTAGTGTAGCTATGGCTTTTTTTTTTTTTTTTTTTTTTTTTAACAATGCAGGATTTAAAAATATTTGGTCGCCACTGGGAATCGAACCCAGGAACGCTTGCTTAACGCACATGTGCTCTGTCACTGAGCTACAACTACCAGCTGGCAAGCAAACACTCTAATTCTTTATTTATACTGTTAAGGGGTACTGCTATGCTACAGTCTCACTCTCAACAGACCAACCAAATTTCTCTTTTTTCAAAAGATTCTTTTTATTCGTTGAATTCTTCTTTTACTCCAGTCTTTCACAGGCTTTTTTTAATTTTTAACAATACAGAATTAAATAATATTTGGTCGTCACCAGGAATTGACCCAGAAAAAGCCTGTGAAAGAGAGAGAATACATCTAATGAGTAAAAGAAGGCTGAGAAAGAAATTATGAAGTAGCTTGTAAGAGCCAGGTGATACGAAGTGAAGCAACGTACTGTGAGATGTTGGTGGACGCAGGCGTTTCCTGAATTTGGACTACCTACTTGAACACTAACTGTGACGTTTGCTTGTAGTGTGAGTGTATGCACATGTGTGTGTGTGTGGATGGTTTGGTTTGGTAAGGTGTGAGTGTGTGTGGATGGTTTGGTTTGGTAAGGTGTGAGTGTTTAGATAACATATTTGTGTGGTTGTGTCTCGCTTTTTTTTTTCTCTCGTATCTGACGAGCTACTTGTGTTGTATGACTAACAAGCAAGTGGAACTTGCAACTATAAGTAGTACAGGAGACTGAGGGGAGGGGCTGGAGGAGGGGCTATAGCTCCTATCACCAAAGTTTGGAAAGATCGGCTAATCCTCTTCCCCCCAAAATCTTATTTGGCGAGCGAGCGTAGCGAGCGAGACACTTACAGGGGTAACACAATCTAAAATCGGGGATGTTTATTTATTTATTTATTTGTATATATGTTTGGACGTACGTATGTCATTTTGTACTTTGACCCTCGTGTTTTTGTGTTAGTTATGTGGTCGACCCCGTCCCAAATTGCACTAAACAGAATCCTCTGGTTTATCGATCAGTACCCGTATCACCCTAGAAATTGAATTGTTTACCGTTTTGAATTCTTTTGCGGGTGCAGTTAAAACTTTGGTTATAAGCCGTGCGCAACAGTATTTACTTGAAAATACATTGTCCACTAGACTACCGCGAAGGTGTAAGTCTGTGTAGGTGCATGTCCAGTTGTGTCAAAGCATTGTGTGTTACAACCACTACTTAGCTAACAAAGAAAACTTTTAAATAACGTGTATTGTTTTGTTGTTTTTTTCCTTCAATTCAAGCAGTTGCAGAGAGTTGTTACTATGGCACTGAAATCCCTTTACCGTGTATACGAAATTAAAAAAACTGGACCTTATTTTCAGTAGCTTCAGTGTTAGAAGTCAAAATCATAAAAATAGTATAGTGTTTAGGCTCGCTCGCCATTTGTGCTCAAGCACATCACTAGTATAACTATCAAGTGCCCCACCCACACTATGACACTTGATGTACTAAGTTCCACCACTTGGTTTAGTTACACCAGTCCACTTCTTTTCTTCAATACTTTATGCATCTTGCTTCACGACCCGTAATTGCTTACAAGTCAAATGGCACTTAGTGATCTTCTATTATACTAGGCAGCTAGAAAACATTGACACAGGATGACATGACCAGCTTTTATTCTAGACCCCGCCTTCCCCCCTCCTGTTTCCCCCTAAATAATAACTGATGAGCTTCAGTCTTCGCCCGTGGTCATTTCCTTGAATTTCATTTGTTAGGGTAAACAATTAGACGGTTGTTGTTATGAGGAATTTTGTTTGTTTGTGTGTTTGCTAGTGTCAGTTCAACCTTTCCTACTCACTATTTCTGAGTGTAAATAATTTTGCTGATTCAGCTTATCAATATTGTGTAGTGTACTTACATCCCTAGTAGTCAAGTTAGTGTAAAGTAGATTAGCTTAGATCTATGATTTGCAGTGCAGAACTTTTATTTTATACCTAGGCTCATAGGAACTTTGTAGCTTTAGAACAAAAGATGGTAACAAAACTTTTTTTTTTCCCCTCATTTCTGTGAAATTATTTTAACTGCTAACCCAACCCCGATCTTGGACTGGGTGTCCTGATTATACTAACTACTACATATTTGGGAGCAAGCCAGGCTGGTGAGGCTATGGACATGCGCTAGGGTTGCGCCCATGCGTGTCACGTGGTTACTAACTCACCCTTGGCTATTATGGGGGGAAGCCCGAGGGCCCCTTCATGCTTAAACTATGGGTGCTCGAGGCTCAGCCCTCTAGCCTGGCTAGTCACATCCATAGGATGGTAAAGGATGAGGATAACCATTTAGAAAACAAAGGATTGAGGGGGGTTTTTTTGGTTTTTTTTTGGGTGGCCGCTGGGGTTAGTGGCCGGGTTGTTTGGAACTTCTTCAGTCTGTCACTCGGCTACGAATTTAAGGCTGTACCTTGTTACCAACGCGGAGAGGGCCTAGGACACTAGGTTTTCGCATTCACCACTAGTGGTCGCTGCCGAATTGGTGCACTTGCGTGACTCTGCCGAGGTGATAGCAGCTGCCTGCACCTCAGCCTCGCGAGCCCCAACCAGCCCTAGCTCTCTCCGTTAACCTTGTTTAACTACTTAAAACTCTATTTAATATAGTCACAACTCTCGTAGTAATAATTTATAATACCAGCTGCTCTGTAAAGCCTTCCTCCGTGAGTAAACTCGAAAAGCGGAACTTAAAAAAACAACTACTTGTGGTTAATGTTAATTTGATATTATATTGGGATAGTTAACAAGGAGTGTCTACGAGTCTATTGTGCGCATATCAAGATTGGTACGTATGTGTGTATTTTCAGTGGCTAAGATGATGAGTGACCGATTTCTGTCTGATATGTTAGCTCATTGAAAACTTGGATTGCTAGGTTGCTACCTAAACTGGCTCTTTACAATGTACGTGTTTTACTGTCTGTATATAATTATTTCAACTGTTGAACGTGTGTGTGTGTGTGTGTGTGTGTGTGTGTGTGCATCAGGTACCGGAGACTAATCTACGGTTCATTACAGGTTGCTGCCTTCCTTCCGACAGTTCCAATTCCTCTCTCGAGGGCCAGCTGCAAGCGCAGGGTTACACCATCTGGACATTCCCTGAGTGCACCAAAGCGGTCATCACAGAGTTCCCGTACAGAAGTGCTCTGTCATGTCTCATTGCCCCCAAGTGTGTGTATCCAGCACTCAGAAAATACTACGATGTGAGTTTGGCATGTGTGGGTATATGTGTGTGTATGTGTGTATGTATGAGTGTGTGTATGTATGAGTGTGTGTATGTACAAGTGTGTGTATGTAAGAGTGTGTGTGTGTGTGTGTGTGTATGTAAGAGTGTGTGTGTGTACAAGTGTGTGTATGTACAAGTGTGTGTATGTAAGAGTGTGTGTGTGTACAAGTGTGTGTATGTAAGAGTGTGTGTATGTACAAGTGTGTGTGTGTTATGTGTGTGTTTGTGGTGTAGTGGTTGTGTCCTTGGCTCAGGGCCTGTGGTCCCAGAGTTCAAGCCACTCTGGCAATTTTTCCATCTAGTTTTCCATCTGCCTCCCACCAGTCCACCCAGCTGTGATTGGGTACCTGGCATTCGCTGGGGCGCCAATTCGAGGCCTTTTCTCATGCAACAGCAAAGGTCTAGGTGGGACTTTGAGTGCCCACACCACTTGTTGTGAGGAAAGGCCTGTTCTTCTGCGAGTTCCTAGCCTGGCTCCAGGAGCTTTGCTTGCACGGCTCACAGTGCCTGCTTAGTACACAGGCATCCTAGCAGCAGCAAGAAAATTAGCTTCTTTTTTTTTTGTTTTTGTGTGTGTGTGTGTGTGTATGTGTGTGTGTGTGTGTAAAAATATGAAAAGCTAATATCACAGTTGACCATTGGATTCACTGATTTTCAACTTGATCGTTAATAGTATTGGGTTTTTCCTTGAGGTCTCCACTGACATAAAGGTCTGTGGGTATTCCTGGGCCTCTTCACCCGCTAAGTGGGTGTGTCCAATAGTCACATGGTTGGATTTGCTTCACATGATCCCACAGCATGTTGCTGTGACAGCATACGTACATATGTATGTAGAACAGGGAGAGAGAGTGAGAGACAGAACACCTAGATGCTCTTAAAATATAGAGGCAAATCCCCTCCCCTCCCGTACACACACACATCTCCCATATCACCATTGCAAGGAAGAAGTTGAAGTGATTCTCCATTACTTAACAATGCACAGCATTTTCCTATGGCAACAATCATAATCCCTCTAGTTACGTACATTCACACTGTGTACCATATTTGGCTAAACTTTACCTCACTTTTTTCTATTATTATTATTATTATATATATATATATATATATATGTGTGTGTGTGTGTGTGTGTATGTATATATTTTTTTTATTATTTTTTTACTTTCATATGCTTAAGGTTTCTTTTACACAAATAATTATAACAATTGGTGTGTGCTTAAAAGTGGTAAAGAAATATTGCAGCAATTGGAGTGCGTCTTAAAAGTATCATCCAATTTGGTGATAACCTGTATGATACTTAATTTGGTGTATTGGGAGGGAGGAGTGTAGGAGGTGGCTGGTGGGAGTTCCACATCAGATTCATACCCACCCACAAGTGTGGTGTCAGCGATGAAACTTGCTTAATGTAAAGTTTGCATTTTAGTGAGCATTTTTACGCTGTGTACGCTCATACCCAAAGCTCGTCTGAGCTATGGCTTGAGTGGTGTAACTAAACCACGTGATAGAGTAACAATGGATAAAATACTTATGCTACTACATTCCTCGAGCACCACTGTGAGGCGGGGTACTTGCTAGTTATCATTATTATTTTTGGTAGTAGTAGTAGTAGTATTTCTTGTCATGTAGTAGTAGTAGTAGTAGTAGTAGTAGTAGTAGTAGTAGTAGTATTTCTTGTCATGTAGTAGTAGTAGTAGTAGTAGTAGTAGTAGTAGTATTTCTTGTCATGTAGTAGTAGTAGTAGTATTTCTTGTCATGTAGTAGTAGTAGTAGTAGTAGTAGTAGTATTTCTTGTCATGTAGTAGTAGTAGTAGTAGTAGTAGTATTTCTTGTCATGTAGTAGTAGTAGTAGTAGTATTTCTTGTCATGTAGTAGTAGTAGTAGTAGTAGTATTTCTTGTCATGTAGTAGTAGTAGTAGTAGTAGTAGTAGTATTTCTTGTCATGTAGTAGTAGTAGTAGTAGTAGTAGTAGTAGTAGTATTTCTTGTCATGTAGTAGTAGTAGTAGTAGTATTTCTTGTCATGTAGTAGTAGTAGTAGTAGTAGTATTTCTTGTCATGTAGTAGTAGTAGTAGTAGTAGTAGTAATGGTAGTAGTATTTCTTCTTGTTATTCAGGAGTTTGAGCTGAGTGACACTGGTCCAGTGATAGAGCTGTACGAGGTGGACTGCATCCGATACATCACGCCCATTCACAACAGTGGAGGCTTCTTTGTCCCTGAAGTAGGAAACGGGGAATCACCTGACAATGAGACCAAGAAGACACTATAACCCTTATGTCATCCTCTTCACTACACTGACTGTTGGGGCCTATATGCTACATCTCCTTGGTGACTGCTAACATTAATAGTTAGTGAATATTTCTTTCCCTTATCAAATTTTACCTATCACCACTTTATCATTAAAAAGACCTTCTTTTTTTTCTTTTTTTTCCCCCATGCATTACCAGCATCAATTATATTCATCTTCTATTTACTCTTCTTTACCTTGCACTCAATCAATTTATTTAGCTTCACATGTGTACATGTATGTATATACTCACATTCTCTTTATGTGGATGGTCACTTCAATCTGTCTCGTTGCCATAACATCCAGTCATGTGACTTTCATTGACTTTGTGTGCTTTTTATTTGTTCCTATAACATAGAGAACATTTATACAGAATAATGATGCTTTTTACCTGGCAGACAAATTGGGAAAGTTGGTATGCTGGCAAGCTAATAGACTGGTTGTTTGGTGTACTTGGACCAATTTGAAGCAATCATTCTTTTTACTGTGACTATTATATTTCAAAGGTATTGTGTATTTGCATTAAATACCAGTGTAAGGATTTTTTTTTCTTTCTGGGGAGTGGGTGGGGTGGGCGGTAGTCTCGCATAGCCAGACCCTTTACCAAAATACTACATGGGATGGTAAAGGGTCTGGCTATGCCAGGGATGGGGTTGTTTGGCACCATCTCACTAAATGTGCATGTTCTATGAATATGAGAGAAGCAATGAGGAAAAAGCGTATAATATGCTAGAGAAAACGCTTTTCGTAGTTGATAAACAGCGTTGTAATGAGTAGAACCTTTTACCGAACCACTTTTGGAGTTACTGTTTGGTAAAGGTTCTGGCTAGCCAGACTAAATGAACGCTGAAAGTATTATGAACAAGGATACTCTGCAGTGTTTGAAGTCGATACAGTAGCTTCAGTCACTTCTGCAAATCATTTGGTAAGTACACACCCTCTTTCTTGTTTTTGTCAGAAGCTACCAGTGCAGTGACATCCTCTACCAAATTGCTATGTAGCCGGTTTGAATTGTGGCACAATGCGAGACTTATTCTGCGCTATCAGCGAGCGTGGTTGCCAATTTTTGCGCCCAATTAGTTTTTAAGGTGCCAAAAACTAAAATGTTCCTTAAGCTAACAAATCTACTTGCTATATATTATCACTACTTGTGCCATTGATATCTCTGCTTTCACTTAATAAATGGTTTCCCAGAATGATTAGTGTAGCTACCCTCCAAACTGACGTTTAAATTTTTTTCTTCTCTATTTGAAGTTATTGGACCTTGAATTGAGCAGAACATGTGTTGGGAAAGCCAAGGATAGGTTTGACCTAGTCGACTCAGATTTAGTGATTGCAGGTGTGACTATGCTGTTTGGAGCATATGCTAAGTTCTTGACAAGCAGAAAGAGTTATCAACCTTCTACTGCAGGTAGCTAAGTTATAGCATTATTTGTGTTAGCGAGTCACCTGATTTAATGTTGCATCATTCATTAGTAATATTTTTACGTTATGGTTAGGCATTCAACTTCTAATGTCTTATGTCAGGAACACATCTAACAGTAGTCTCGCGTGGATAATAAAAAGGAAAAGGGTCGGCCACGCGAGACTAATCTAACAGCAGGCCAGACCTAATCACATTTTTGTTGCACTTGCTGAGTCAGCAAACTGGAGGAAAGGGAAAAAAAAAGAAAAAGAAAAAAAAAGAACTTGTCATCTCAGTAACTTAATCGTCCATATTCTTGTCATGTTATTTATTATCAATTGCTCATGTTATATCCTGTTATTATTTTATTTTTTTTCTTCATGCTCAGACAAAAGAAAATGATTCAGTCTAGTCTTGCAATGATGATGACAATTATGAATTAATCACACTGGTAAAATAATATTAATTAGCAGTAGGAGTATCTAGTCAGGGTTTCATCCAGGATTTTTGTCGTAGAGAGGGATGGAGGGAGTAAAAGTTGATGGTTGTCAATGGTGACTATCTTTGTCTTGAGGGAAGGAGAGGGGAAGCTTGTGGGTGCGAGTGTTCCAAACCAACTACTTTTGAAGTTGGTGATCATGATTTCTCTGCTTTCAGTCTGATTCCGGCCATCCGTGTGTTTTCTTGTTGATATTCTGAATATGTGTTGAATTATCCTGGTATACAGGTTCTGTTTTAGTTGGGCTCAAGGAAGCAGCATTTGAAGCTTCTAGTCCACAGCTTCATTACAAAGAGTTGTATGACATTCTTTTTTCTAAAAATCTTCACATAAAACCTGTTTTGTTTCTTTATACAGATGGTAAGGCTAACCTTTCTCTCTGTGCAGCTCTCACTGATCAACATTTTCCTTGCTCTTGATCTTGACTTCATAGCTGGCGTAATCCAGTGGAAAGAATTATCTCAATATTAAATCTTGGGCTGCAATCAGTTGGACTAATGAGATCGGAAATTGAGTCCTGAATATGAGGCATGCATTAAGAATTTGAAATTTTTGAGTCAAATGTGATCCATGGCAGAAAAGAAAAGTTTTATCAGGGATGAAACAGTAGATAGTGTCCTGTCTGCTATTAGCTACTGTCAATAGTTTTTCAAAGGCTGCAGCTAAAGGAAAAGAACTGGCAGCCTTTCTGAAACTATTAAGTTGTTGGAGTCAACAGCTAGTCTAGACATTACTAAGGCATCTATGAAATATTATCAAGGTATTCAACAGTTATTTTATCAATGCTATCAAGTTTGGCATTACTCCTTCTGCATTATAAAGTGTGGTCAGTGCCACAAAGTGATGGGCACTACAAGAAATTCAAGGACGTCTTTGGAACTGAAACTACAGAAAGTCACAGACTGTCATTGCAGAAAAGACTCTATCGTGAGGAAAGTGCGTCTTTTCCTGCTGCTGTGCAACATGCAAGAAATACCAATATTGTGATGCAAGGTGAGGAGTGTGGTATGTGGTGCATTGTATACTCAAAATACAAGTTATCCAATTCGGAATTGGACATTATTCAAAGCATTTTGGATAACTATTCATACGCATGTGGATCTTCTATGGAGGATCTGAAGTTGTGTACAAGATTAAGCACAGTTTTAGCCATGAGCTTCTGTGTGTTTATTGTTGTAATAACAAAAACTTGACTAGCTACAAACTCAGATAATTATCCATAATGTAATAATTGCTCTTCTAAACCACCTATCAGGAAAAGGAGATAACAGTTTACACCAAACACTTCTTTTTGTAGTAGTATATCATTCTTTATATTGTTGACATTTATTTTAAAATGAACAAGTTACAAATGAAATTAACACTGAAGGACATTGGGGTGCAATGAATCTTTAACTCATTGCTATTGAATAGTACATCTGTGTTTTTATGACATAATTAATAGCTTTCTTTAATAGGTAGCAAATAATTGTAATCGCAATAATCGCATAAACCTCCCTCCCTCATGCATTTTTTAAAATTTTCTGATGAGAAACTAATAATCAAAGAATTGAGGCCTTATTGAACGAGAAAGGTGTAGTAATTAGCTAACTCCCAGGACGCAAGTAACAAGCAGCTAAATTTATATGGTGACAAAGTCCCTACATGGAAGGACATGATTTCACAGATATAGGTCAAGTAAAAGTTGCAACAAAATTTTTTAAAATTAATATAAAAAGTAGCTATTGAATTGAGTGGTTCATTTTTCTCGCTCTGCAAGTTTTGTGTGATAGTGTTTCTGCTTCAACTTTTTTTTTTCTGCATGAGATTTATCAAATATATAATTAGGTTGTGCATACCTTTGTCAATTTTTTTTTATGTCAACATAATTCGACTCAGTATTTAGTAAATTTGAGTACATTTGTGCCATTATGGAAGATTAATCTTGCATTTAGGTGTGTTCATTTAATTAGGTCTCTAAACGTTTGGCAATTAGGTGGTAGAGTTGGGTGGGGGGGGGGGGGGCTATTTTTAGATCCCTGTCTTCCCCAACCTCATGAGTAATAGCTAACTGCTAGTTACAACTTCACATTTAGCTATTTCAAATTATTTTTTTTTAATATCGTTTTTGCTCTACTGAAATTGTTACATGTAAATTTCAGTGCCTTTACAACCTAGACAACATAAATCAACATGTAGCAGCCATATTGGTAAGTAGCTATAATTCTTTGGCCAATTAGGCGAACTAAAAGAATGTCGGTAGCTTGGAGTAAAATGTAATTTAATTCTGTACATCGGAAACTATGGTGATCTTATAGAGATCACTTCCAACTAAATATACAACAGATGTATGGAACCAACTCAAAATAATGGCCATTTAATAGCTTACTACACTACACACGCAACCTACAACAGTAAAGACCATAACAGCCTTACCAAACAAACAATAAAGTGACAAAAATACACATATACCGTCTTTTTTTCTCCTAATTACAGCACCAAACAAGATTAATTCTATTTTTTTTAATTGTTGATTATAAAAGCAAAAAAAAAAATTGTTGACATATGCTTGTTTTTAAAAAATAGGGCGGTACTTTGCAGATAGGACAAAGACAACTACATGAGTCCTGCGTGGTAGAAGCCATGTAACAAGGAACAACCCACTGTGAAGCTTCAATGCCTGCATGCCCATTCTATTTAGCTTAGCACTACAAAAATAATATAAGTACAATATTGGATTGATTCATAAATAGGACCCTGAAAAAAACTGTTGCCATGGAATCGTTCTGTTATTTGACCGGTGCTGTAATTGGAATAAATACGGCATATAATTATATATAAGTTACATCACGAGTTAGAGGCCAGTATGGGATTTACACTACCGATGGCCATAAGCCAGAGGGTAGTGTAAATTCCATACTAACCAAACCGAGTGGTGCAACCGACTTGTACCATGGGCTCAAGGCTAAAGAATATACCTGACAACCAAATTATAATCGAAACATTTTTAGAGTAGAGTAGCTGGCAGCCACATTTGACAAAAAACTATTGCACCTTCTTGTCCACCAATGCTGGTAAGTTGGCCAGCCTAACTACCAACACTTGGCAAGTTGAACGATCTAGATTCTCAGTCAGTTATAAAATTACTAATATACATACTCACCTCACTTATCGATTTCAAACGGTATAACTACAAGCAGCCTCTACTAGTTTGTTTTGTGCTCACCGACTGCCTTTGATGTGGTTCTTGTAATTTACTGTTAATAATGATTATTTATTCGTAAATTGTATACACTTGAACTAATTCTGAAGGCGAATCAAACTGCTGGAATTTACAACCCAAGTCAAAGGTAGCTATCGTCAGTTTATTTAGCCATCGGTTGGGTGGTCTAATTCAATCAAATTTACAGAGTAGTAGGCATATTGTTTGCTCTATTCCAAGTAAGATAGCTAATTAAGTTTGTTTGATACACACTTCCTAGAAAGTGAGATGAAATATATTCACTGCAAATAGAGGAATCTAATTGGACAGTTTGAACATACCATGATACATAATATATAGTTGCATGGGTACTGAAAATTTATACTCACACTGAAGTTACTGAACAAAGCAGAACCATTTTTAGAGGTCATTAGAAAGACAATACTATTCTACTTTGATGCCCCACACTCACCTGCCCAAAACCTTTTACCACCCTACATCAACCAAGTCGTCACTGCAAGGTGAGCCAAGGTCAGGCGTGCTACAGCCAGTGTAGCTGGAGCACCAATAAAGGTGTACTGGAACACCCCTTTTTTTCCACTGTGTAGTTATTATTAAGACTCCTGATGTATTTATGACAGGCCATATAAACACAAATGCATTAATATTAAATTACAACAATTTGAGTTATTGTTGACATGAAAAAAGGCATAGTTGCTACAACCCAGGAATTATGCGCTGTGAATTATAAGGTACATTCTAGAGCTGCGCAGGCATAATATTGCGCAATAGTGCCGCCATATTATATAGAGGGATATTGTATATATCTGGCCCGCATGACGTAGGTAGCCATAATTAAAAGTTCTTTGGTTCTTATCGTGTTTCATCCCAATCCTACGAATAGTGCGTATGTCCAGAGAGAAGTACAGATTCTTGTTGTAAGATGAATTTCTCATGTTTGACCAATGTGAGCAGAGAGTACGTGACACCAATAGTGTGGACAACTACCTACACTTTTGAAGACGGTTCAGTTGACGAGAGTGCCTATGCAAACGGATACGCAGCGAGTACGGTGGCCTTAATAATTTTCATGCTAGGAACCCCATTGAATTCTTGGGTAATCTCGGCAATTCTTTACAAAAGACTTTATAATGTTGCGGCCTTGATCCCGATGCTAAGTCTAGCTCTGAGCAACCTTATGCTGTGCATTTTAATATTGCCCTTCATCATCATCAGTGGATATTCAAGGGAGTTTATATTTGGGTCATCAGACTACGTGAGATGTAAAGTTTGTGCCTTAGGTGTGGCTAATGTTACGCTACCGTGTGTGTCTATTTTTAACTTAACATTAATGTCAGTTGGCAAACTACTCTATTTGAAATTCCCACTGAAATATGATCGCATATTTACACCAAAAAGAACTGCGATTATATCATTGATATTATGGGTAATCAGTATTCTCCTAGCTTTGCCGCCTCTCTTCGGATTTGGAACCGTGTCGTATTCGTACGCTGCTGCTACTTGTACCCTAGTAGTAATCGGTGGTGGTAGTGAAACTTCCCCCGTATACTACTATGTGTTAATGTTGTCTGCAATAGTAGTTATCCCACTGTCCGCGTTAACTTTAATGTACGTCTGGATCCTTCTCATAGTTCGCAAATATATTCTTCGAAGTCGTGCGAGGTTTGCTAAAATAAATACGATCGTCTCCACTCAACGAAGTATGCCTGAAAATGGAGAACATCGTAAAAAAATAAAACAAATGAGAATGATTCGAGTATTAGGAGTTATTATTCTTGCAAATATAATAACTTGGAGTCCAGTATTAATTTTGGGAATTACAGGAGCAATTACAGGTCCTGGAGTACTTCCTACTCCTTTATTTAGTGTTTCCTACTTAATGTTTTTATCAGAAGTTGTAATACACCCTCTGGTTCAAATCATATTAATATATGAACTGAGAGAGACTGTGATCATGATACTTACAAAATTAAAGAATAGTAAATTGTTTCATTTTTGCATCTAAAATAATTGTATATTTAATAGTAATCATAATAATAATGTCCTATAATTGGTCAATTTAATTAATTAACTGTATGAAAGATGTCTGTTTTTGAGACTCAAGATTCTTTGAAGACTTATCTTAAAGCCTGAAACATAGCTATAAGGTTTTTCTGTATTGTTTTTGATGAAGTAAAAAAATAGTGGGATTGTTATCTGTAGTTACATACAAGAACACAATCATTTGTAATACAGTAAAGAGTGACTACTATTAACATCAGACCTGGTAGCCAGGGGGAAGCACGTGTTCCTATCTTTAAAATAATTATATTCATAATTAATTTAGTTCAATTAAAAATCATATTGTATGCACGACAGTTTATTTTCTGGTACAAAATATTAGTTGTTTAAATTACATTAAAGCATTTATAATAATCAAAATAAGAGACAGGCCCAATTAATAATGGTTAAAGTTATATTAAAAGACATGCAGTAACACAAACAGGCTCAGTTGGTCAAATGGACTAAGAATCTACAGTGCTCAGTGACTATTAGGAGTAGGTAGATGAGGGGTAGAGGGGGCCCCCCACCTTTACAGAAAGACAGTGAACAATGAGTCCAGCTCAGCTGGTAATCCCAGAAGTATCAATTACTACTACAATGTGGCATGACTGAATATAATTAGTGTGTGAGTTTGTAAATGCTGGGTTGGCCTATTACAGCCCTACTCTGTCGATATACTTAACTCCTGTACTACTCCATAACCATGATCAGAAAGGTGACTGTATTGGACGTTTCAAATCCAAGCTTGCTTGATAAAAATTATGCCGTGCAAGATAAGATAGCTACTGCATAAAAATTATGCCGTCCAAGATAAGATAGCTACTGCATGCACTCGAGCTACTTTCTGAAACACATTGACAAGACTTGTTTACCCAGCATTTTTACATTGTTGTTGTTGTCTACATTTGTAATTGTGGGAGATCTATTCTACTCTTTCATGTTTAAAAGTTACATGTTATGTTCTCAAACAAAAGAACGTTCAATTTTGTTAGCATATTCATTGCAACTATGAAATGAACATCAAAGTGAATGCTTTATGTAAACATTTCCTCTAAAAGCATCAGCACAGAATGGAAAAACATCATTGTTATTTAATTGAGAGACATATCACTGGCGTAGGAACAGGGAGGAGGGGGGGGGGGGTACAGGGGCCAGGGCCTCCCCCCCCCCCCCCTATATGTTTACAGATTTGTGTACATGGATGCCATTTTATTGAAGCTAACGAGAGACTTCAGTAATATGTTTGGTACGTAGGCACCCTCTTGTTTCCCACGAGTGCCTTATTACGTGTACAACATGTAGGTCCTGAAAAACAATAACTGAACTGAGCAGTGAAGAATTGTCAACCATTTAGTAATAACTTGTGCATTGAAATGAAAAAAAAAAATGGATGCTATTCTTGTGGCCAAACCTAAACATATGAATTGTTGTTTACTAGCAACTAACAATGCACAGCAAACTATTAAAGCCACTGCAAAACCACAATTATCTTCTAGCGCCGTTAAAGGATGATTGTCGACCACATCAACTTCTTCAGTTTAGAGAATTATAAGTTTTTGAAAGACTATTTCAGTTATTAAATAGCAAGTGAACTTGGAATTCATTGTTAATTTCAGAGGGATAGGAGAACAGGAGCAACTGCCTCCCCTCCCCCTCCCCCCCAAGTTTAACAGTGGAGGGCTTGCCACCACTTCTTCACATTTCTTAAGATAGTAAGAATGTATGCCAGTGGTTTAGAAGGAAGAAAACCTTATTTCAATTTGAATAGGGTTAAAATTTCAGTCTTGGAAGTCTTCACATAATTAGGACAAAAGGAGCATCTAGCCCATATTTATTTTTAATTGTGGTGTTGGTGGCCTCAGCCCCTCCACTTTTCTAATGTAGTTTTGGATGAACATTTACACTTTAGTTTTAGTTACAGCAGTTTTTGGTGACAAAAGTATTTTAAGATTAATTTTAGTTCACCAGCAAAGACTACAATTTTAGTCTTAGTTTTAGTTTTTCTAATGTACTAGTTTCAATTCTAGATTTTAGTTTTGGTTTTTCAAAATTTACTAACTTCCATTTTAGTTTTAGTTTTGGTTGTTGTTGTTTTTAATTCATTTTTTTAATTCAATTTTTATTCAAGTCATCAATTTTAGATCAAATGCAGACTTTTATATCCCACCATATTGTTGGCTTGTTTTTTAGTTGTTGTTGTTTTGTTTGTTTTTGTTTTTTCTAACAGGAGTACAATAATTTTAGATTTTGAAGTATTATATTACATGGTGGCCAGTCTCTACTCACTGAACAGATGGTAAATACAGCACAGAGACGGAATGATTTGACATGCACATGCTAAGGGAGGAGGCTGGGCTAGATAGTCGAGCAACCGCAGACTGCTGTCCAACAGTTTGCCTTAGCCAATTAATTTACTCAGGTGCTACGAAGAAACAATTGGATAAAGAGATTTGCTTCCTGGGACTTCATCTGAAATTTAAACTTCAGTGTGGTGCCAGCTCCACAGTTGAGTCTATGGCAAATAGCTATCCTATAAAGAATGGAAAAAGAAATGAAGATAAACTAACAGCTTTTTGTTAATATACATCAGTTATGCAACTTGTTCATTGAATTAATTCAAGAATAAGGACTCCTCAGAATAATTCACTGTGGTTATCATGCGTCACACATGCATAGTGAAGGAGGTAACTGAAAATGTACTAAGTAGGTCTTCACCAAATGGGAATCCTACAAGATATAATTATTTTGTTAAATTGTCAGAAGTGGATCTCAATATCATAGTTAGAGAAACATTTCCACTATATTATATTTATGCAGGTGTTAGCATATGTGCTATACAGACCTATTGACACTAGGATTAACATGGCATGGATTTCATGATGCAGACTGAGAAGAAAATGGAAATAGAAATCTATGGCACTGGAAAATAAACACTGAAAAGCTAAAATCATGTTAACTGAAATCTTAGAAATTGCTCCAGCAAATCGTTATTATTACACTATTAACGCTACAGTTGTGCTTTAACCTTACGAATAGTTTGTATTATGTCTTAACCAAAAGAATACAGCAACACGAAGAGTGAGTTTATCTAGAATATCTACTCAATAATTAGTTGGTCATATTCTCCAATTGTTTTTCTTTCTCCTAAAAATTATTGTAAAGATAATTGAAAATAAGAAGTGAAACTGTAATCAAAAGTGATTTGAGCGTAATTATTTAGAAGCTAATAAGTGTTGTGGTGTTATCTTGGAATGATGTGCTTCAGCACAACAAAGAGCAAGCTAGTCTAGCTAAAGCTTACATTTAAATTTCTTCCACATTTGCTAGCATAACATCTGTATTGCCTTAAGCTTTCCTGAAGTCTTATGTATTATTTAGTGAAGCTGAATCCTATTATGAAGTCTAAGGGTACTGGTAAAGACTGGTACTCCCCATTGAGAGAGAAAGTTTAAAACTATTTTAATAAGAAACGTTGAAACAATTTTAATAAGAAACTTTGAAACAATTTAAGTTTTTGGCACTGTTGTTAACACAAAGCTAAGCTCACACTGAATGTGTTTGACTAAAAAGTGAGGTCAGGAGTGCTGTGTTCATCAGCATACTGAATTGGAATTGTACTCACCAAAGAGAAGCAGTGTTGTCTTTCTAGTATCACCTGCTGAAAGTGTTAAAGGAAACCTGTGTATAATTTTAATAGTGGTAGTTGGTATGGTACCGCATCAGTCGCGCGATTGGTAAAGGGTCCGGCTATGCTAGACTACCTCAACTGGACGGTAACATAACAACCCACTTACCGTCTACCCGTAGCAGGATTTGTGATGCTCTAATACGCATGAATAATTGTAGTTATTTGCCTCGGAATTAGTGCTACACTGAGTTGCCTCTTGCTTCAGGTAGCACTTCCTGTGCCACCAGGAGTTCTGTTCAGTGGGCAAGGAAGACTTTGCCTGGGTTCACAGAGACAATGATTTGTAGTCAACTGATCCTCCACTCTTTCAACGTACAAAACTCTGAGCTGGGTGTGATAGGCCAGAGTATATAGCTAAAACCCAATCACACCTAGTCTCTCATATCTGATTGGATAACAATTTTGTGTAAAATTGAACGAATACACAAATAAGGATAACACATCAAAGTATAAAACAAAATAAGTTCCTATTGTAAACTTTCCTTCTGCCATGCACATCTGATGTTCCCACAAAGTATGTTTCATATGTCAAGTCTTGTTAGTAAGGATGAATCATTAAATGTCATGATCAGAATGTAGAGCTACTCGGCTTAAAAATTGCTCAAACTTAATAAAACTCTAGAGCAATAGCTAAAATCATCAGTTGAGAGAGTCACAGTTTTGAATGCCCTTATATTGTGCCTGCTATATTAATTTGAGTAAGCTAATTTATATTTTAACTAAGCTAAACAAAAAGTTAGAAACAAAATCTATTTTGTTGTGTAGTTGAACACAAATTTAACAATTACGTAACATGACTGAAGGACATTAGTTGTAGTTGTAGATATGGTTCTCAAGAGAGAGTTTCTACTCAAAATTAATATGCAAAGTTTTAATGCCAAATTGGGCAGCTGCTTTATACTCAAAAAAATTTGAATATTGACAAAAACCAGTATACATTGATACTATACAATACTTAGTTCCTATTATACAGCAATCAACTATAGCAATATGTGTGGGGTTGTGGAGATTTTAGAGAGATGGTTATGCTTTTGTATTTCCACACTCCCAGGTTATGCTGCCACCAAAGTCTAGCACCGTCAAACAGACTTCAGAGAATTACAGCACAGAATCAGTTTCCATAATCAGTTGTATTGACCGGTGCTGTATGAAGTGCAGAGGCGGCGCCGACGGTCCGGCCACTCCGGCTATGGCCGGACCACTTTTTTGTATAGGTGGGTGTGGTCAATTTATTGCGCGCTAGGTTGAAATCGCTTGCACTGCGCACACTGACTGCTATGGCAGCATCCTGCAGCTCTATTACTGCTCATTCTTCAACCATGGTGGAAGATTTACCTGAATCCCCACATCAGCAACAATCTTATGATTCTTCATGTTCACCAAGAATATACTGACAACATCAACTTGACAGAAGTTGCCAATGATTTTGTAAGCAGAGGTGATCGAAGAATTAAACTATTTGGACACTTTTAGAACCTAGACATTATATTATCTTATTAAATGGTCAACATTATTTTTGTTTTTTACATTGTAATTGTTCATTAATCTCTCTTAATTATTGTTGTTATATCATTACTATTACAACTATATAACTTGATATCAGAATACAAGTAAGAAATGAAAAAGAATGATATCAATAGTTCAATTTAGTGTAAGTAAGTACTGTAAAAGTGAGAAGGAAAAAAATGAAAATGTGCAGATAGAGTAGCTTGCTGGTGGTGCAGCCCAGAGTTGCTACTGCACTTGCCCTGTTGCACTGCGATATACAGAGAGCCTCTGGAAAAAAGATGACTAGTGGAATTCACTTCACCTGACTACTGCCTCAGTTGATTTTCCAGCATCTACAAAAAGTGAAGTAAGTCCCAGCCAACCACCTCCAGAGGTCTCTATAGCAATTAATTAAAATATTTTAACCTCAAGCCACACCCACTTCCTGGCCTGACCACCTAAAATTTGCCAGAGCCACCTCTGAAGTGATGACTAAAGTAAAGACACAAATGAGACGAAAAATGGAGTAAGTGATAGTTCAAATACTCTGTGTGTCCAGCAACGAAGCTATATATAGAACAAATAAGTGCCACGTTCAAATGTCAATAACACTGTTGAACTATTACTCCATGTTTACTGTTTATCTAATCCCTGCCAGAACTCAATGCTCCATTGTCTCTTCTAAGACATCTCCTTCCTTCCTCCTTAAGAGTCGTGGCCCCACAAGATGCATAAAACTATTTTTTGTGTACAAGACTATTTCACTGCATCACTTTATTACAGAGAGCCTTCTATGATGAGCTACAAGAATGTGTCAAGTTATTATCCGTGCTCAAATAAACAAAAACTCTCAGCATTACCAGTGACAATTAATTAACAAGCAACATTGTGTAAAATTCAACTCTGTACAAAATTCAACGTTCTTTCCTGATTAAGCAGAAAAAACTTCTTGGTAATTTCATTGCATTTAATACAAATGTCCTCTATTCTACCTATTGTTCAGTCTAGCTACCTGAGATTTAGAAGTCTTCAGCAAACAACAAACTAACATAATACTGTACAATTAATTCATTTTGAACTACTACGTTACTACTTATAAGTGAACATAATAGTCTTAATTTTTAACTTATCGTAGTATTGATGAAGTTTAATTTTACCCATTTCGATCCCATAGTATATTCATCAGTTAGATAATGAAAACTGGAAAAAATGTGGACGATTAATCCTACCAGAGAAATGTCCTTGATAAGAGTCGTGTGTGGGGTTGTAAAGGCCCACAGACGTTCTGGACTTAGTGAATGGTTATCTCTGAGATCCCACTGGTCAAATTGTGACAGGAGACAGCCAAAGTTCGACAACCACAAATTAGATAGATTTAATGGAGAAACAAGAAATAAAATGAGTTACAAGAAAGTATGAAAAAGTACTAACATGTTTACATAACCTCATTATCATCTAATTATATTCATGATCCTTCAGAACCACCACAATCTGTACCATGTCATCCCATATATACAATGTAAGTTGTCTTGGAAAAATTAGTAACCTAGCAGAATCAGACTGTGTTACCTTTTTGTGGTTTGTTGATGAGCACTAGAACTACCATACCAGCAAAGCCACCAGTTGCTCGCCTCACACTAGCCTAGGGGCGCAAAATTGCTGAAGCTTATGTTGACTCTGGTACTATTGTAACGCCCCCTATTGTCACACTGTATGTTTGCTTTTTACTATATTCTCAGTGGTTTACTGGAGTGCTAGGTGTTACCCATTAAAACTACCGTTGAAGCATGTATCTCTTGTACTTTCGCTTTTCTCAGGAGACAGCGTCAATATCTATCATTTCATTGCACGAGTTACTTATCGACTTGCGCGAGCTACATATCAACATAGATTATATTCACATTGGTACTAGCATAATAATTATTTTTTTGGTATTTGTAATCACTAGCTAGTGTGAAGTAATACTGAGAGTTAGACTTCTACACATCAAGTGTGTGTTCACTTTTAGATTTATACTCATCATGTGAGTGTGTTTGCACAATGTGTTTACATGTCTTGTGTATCACGTGGAGTATGGGTTTTAAATCTGTTTATACGTAGTAAGGTATTTTGTATACTTTCACACATGCTATGTTTATTGGCATGCAGAATGTTTACTTTGAATATATAGGTATGAAACTTAACTTTTAAAACAATTAAGTATTAGCTATTACAAACAATTAAATCAATTTTTGTTTACAGTCTTGATGCATTCAATATAATGACAACAATAATAATTAATGAAATCATAATTGTCTCTGAATTTTGTAATAATCCATGATATAAGCACCGTTATAAGAAACCTGCCTATAATTTTGATTTGAAAATAAGCTGAATAGCTATACTCTATCCTATTCTAAACCTTATAACAAGCTTATACTGTGTATGGCTTAAAACGAACTTATTGCAATTGGCTATCATATTATATGTCATTACTTGAATTAATAATTATATTGGAGCAGAACTGAAGTAGTTATTTGCAGAGGTTTGCTTTGGGGGCGTTGTCGTCCTAGGGTGGAGCCTCCCCACCGGAACTTGTGCACTAGGATGAACACTCCTCGGTTAGGACATTAACTCCCCACCCAGTTTTTATTTACCTTGGAAGTATGGTAGATTCTTTGCTTTACTCATGGTCGATTAACTTGAGTTTGATGAACTTTTTAGTACCAATTTATTTCATTAATCAAAATATTTTGGACTTCATTCTCAAGAGGCAAAAACTCCAGACTACATAACTAATACTTATAAAAGTATTTGAAGTATATATAAATAAAGTATATTTTATCAATTGCATCTATGATTGTATTGGAGTGTGTGTGTGTGTGTGTGGGAGGGGGGGGGAAGGGGGAGGACACATACACACACACAAAAAAAGTGAGATGGTTTATTAGTCTATGTGCATACGCACACAAGGGATCTCATGAGTATTGAGTTTCCACCATTGGTTACTTGGTTATTGGTAATACAGCATAACTGCACAGTCATTGGTCTGTGGAAGCCATTCCTGCAGGCATATCATTTCACTCCAGTGAAATGCTAAAAATACAGGGACTTCCTGGTTGGCAACTATGCAACTACCATGCGACCAGAACTTGAGAAGGTTGCAAATTGCAATAAAGGAGCTAGTCCCAATTATCACAGCGTCTTTGCTATGGGGTAGTAAACACTAGAGGGAGATTAAAGTAGTTGCTAAATGTAACAACATGTAGTAGTGACTATCATTAAGAGCCGCTATAGTAAAGACCCAGTTTCAATGCAGCTGCTGAGATGCTTACTCTTCATAGAAGCATACTTCCATTTCACATTGACAGTAGTAGTGCACATCCCAGGTGTACATAATGCATGGCAGATGATCTGTCCAGGAACAGACTATCCTCATTTAGGGAAAGAATCAATGGGCGTATTTTTCATCAGACAGTCATACCTGAATTTCTATTGCGTGGCTGCTAAACCCTCAAATGGATTGGACCTCACAAGCCTGGATGGGACTTTTTTTTTCTTCTCAATATTGTGACCACGGCATAGCAGAATCAACTAGAAAGACTTACCAATCGTCACCTCATAAATTTTATCATTTTTTGAAGTGTATGATATTCTCACCCTTCTTATCAGTGTCTGAATCAATTTCATGCTATTTATGCACCATATCTTGGCTCACAATCAAGACATATCAGGCTAGTCTGCGCCACATGCAGATCACGTTAGAACTTCCGGAACCAAAGAATATACATACTTCCATGGCTTTGGTGCAGAATGGGATTAAAACCATACTGCAAAGACACCTATGGTGACGAAACTGAGGCTATAGATAACACCAGCTATCTTGCAAAAGATCTATACACTATGGTGGGCAAAGGAGCAGGACATGGACACTGTAATGTTAACACATCTAACAGCAGGCCAGACCTAATCACATTTTTGTTGCACTTGCTGAGTCAGCAAACTGGCTAGGAAAGAAAAAAAAACTTGTCATCTCAGTAACTTATGTCCATATTCTTGTCATGTTATTTATTATCAATTGCTCATGTTATATCCTGTTATTATTATATATATTTTTTCTTCATTGCTCAGACAAAAGAAAATGATTCAGTCTAGTCTTGCAATGATGATGACAATTATGATGAATTAATCACACTGGTAAAATAATATTAATTAGCAGTAGGAGTATCTAGTCAGGGTTTCATCCTGGATTTTTGTCGTAGAGAGGGATGGAGGGAGTAGAAGTTGATGGTTGTCAATGGTGACTATCTTTGTCTTGGGGGAAGGAGAGGGGAAGCTCATGGGTGCCAGTGTTCCAAACCAACTACTTTTGAAGTTGGTGATTATGATTTCTCTGCTTTCAGTCTGATTCCATCCGTGTGTTTTCTTGTTGAAATTTGGTAAAAGTCATCAATAAGCTTTGCTTTTAACACACACTTAAGCTTCTTTCTGTGGCCAAGTTTTAGAGTGCAATCAATAGGCAAATAGTGCGGGACAGTCTGGAGTAGTAAAAATTCAGGACCGGGACAGTTGGACACTATGGTGATCTTATAGAGATCAATTCCAACTAAATATACAACAGATGTATGAAATCAGCTCAAAATAATGGCCATTTAAATAGCTTACTACACTATACACGCAACCTACAACAGTAAAGACCATAACAGCCTTACCAAACAAGCAAAGTGACAAAAATTCATATATACAGTATTTTTTTTCTAATTACAGCACCAAAAAAGATTAATTCAAATTTTTTAAATGGTTGATATAAAAGCAAAAATAAAATAAATTGTTGACATTTGCTTGTTTAAAAAAAAAATAGGGCGGTACTTTGCAGATAGGACAAAGTCAAATATTTATGACAAAGACAACAGCACGAGTCCTGCCTGCATGGTAGAAGCCATGTAACAAGGAACAACCCACTGTGAAGCTTCAATGCTTGCATGCCCATTCTATTTAGCTTAGCACTACAAAAATATAATTACACTGTACAATATTGGATTGATTCATAAATAGGACCCTGAAAAAACTGTTGCCATGGAATGGTTCTGTTATTCGACCGGAGCTGTAATTGGAATAAATATACGGCATATAATTATATATAAGTTACATCACGAGTTAGAGGCCAGTATGGGATTTACACTACCGATGGCCATAAGCCAGAGGGTAGTGTAAATTCCATACTAACCAAACCGAGTGGTGCAACCGACTTGTACCATGGGCTCAAGGCTAAACAATATACCTGACAACCAAATAATAATCGAAATTTTTTTAGAGTAGAGTAGCTAGCAGCCACATTTGACAAAAAACTATTGCACCTTCTTGTCCACCAATGCTGGTAAGTTGGCCAGCCTAACTACCAACACTTGGCAAGTTGAACGATCTAGATTCTCAGTCAGTTATAAAATTACTAATATACATACTCACCTCACTTATCGATTTCAAACGGTATAACTACAAGCAGCCTCTACTAGTTTGTTTTGTGCTCACCGACTGCCTTTGATGTGGTTCTTGTAATTTACTGTTAATAATGATTATTTATTCGTAAATTGTATACACTTGAACTAATTCTGAAGGCGAATCAAACTGCTGGAATTTACAACCCAAGTCAAAGGTAGCTATCGTCAGTTTATTTAGCCATCGGTTGGGTGGTCTAATTCAATCAAATTTACAGAGTAGTAGGCATCTTGTTTGCTCTATTCCAAGTAAGATAGCTAATTAAGTTTGTTTGATACACACTTCCTAGAAAGTGAGATGAAATATATTCACTGCAAATAGAGCAATCTAATTGGACAGTTTGAACATACCATGATACATAATATATAGTTGCATGGGTACTGAAAATTTATACTCACACTGAAGTTACTGAACAAAGCAGAACCATTTTTAGAGGTCATTAGAAAGACAATACTATTCTACTTTGATGCCCCACACTCACCTGCCCAAAACCTTTTACCACCCTACATCAACCAAGTCGTCACTGCAAGGTGAGCCAAGGTCAGGCGTGCTACAGCCAGTGTAGCTGGAGCACCAATAAAGGTGTACTGGAACACCCCTTTTTTTCCACTGTGTAGTTATTATTAAGACTCCTGATGTATTTATGACAGGCCATATAAACACAAATGCATTAATATTAAATTACAACAATTTGAGTTATTGTTGACATGAAAAAAGGCATAGTTGCTACAACCCAGGAATTATGCGCTGTGAATTATAAGGTACATTCTAGAGCTGCGCAGGCATAATATTGCGCAATAGTGCCGCCATATTATATAGAGGGATATTGTATATATCTGGCCCGCATGACGTAGGTAGCCATAATTAAAAGTTCTTTGGTTCTTATCGTGTTTCATCCCAATCCTACGAATAGTGCGTATGTCCAGAGAGAAGTACAGATTCTTGTTGTAAGATGAATTTCTCATGTTTGACCAATGTGAGCAGAGAGTACGTGACACCAATAGTGTGGACAACTACCTACACTTTTGAAGACGGTTCAGTTGACGAGAGTGCCTATGCAAACGGATACGCAGCGAGTACGGTGGCCTTAATAATTTTCATGCTAGGAACCCCATTGAATTCTTGGGTAATCTCGGCAATTCTTTACAAAAGACTTTATAATGTTGCGGCCTTGATCCCGATGCTAAGTCTAGCTCTGAGCAACCTTATGCTGTGCATTTTAATATTGCCCTTCATCATCATCAGTGGATATTCAAGGGAGTTTATATTTGGGTCATCAGACTACGTGAGATGTAAAGTTTGTGCCTTAGGTGTGGCTAATGTTACGCTACCGTGTGTGTCTATTTTTAACTTAACATTAATGTCAGTTGGCAAACTACTCTATTTGAAATTCCCACTGAAATATGATCGTATATTTACACAAAAAAGAACTGCGATTATATCATTGATATTATGGGTAATCAGTATTCTCGTAGCTTTGCCGCCTCTCTTCGGATTTGGAACCGTGTCGTATTCGTACGCTGCTGCTACTTGTACCCTAGCAGTAGTCGGTGGTGGTAGTGAAATTTCCCCCGTATACTACTATGTGTTAATGTTGTCTGCAATAATAGTTATCCCACTGTCTGCGTTAACTTTAATGTACGTCTGGATCCTTCTCATAGTTCGCAAATATATTCTTCGAAGTCGTGCGAGGTTTGCTAAAATAAATACGATCGTCTCCACTCAACGAAGTATGCCTGAAAATGGAGAACATCGTAAAAAAATAAAACAAATCAGAATGATTCGAGTATTAGGAGTTATTATTCTTGCAAATATAATGACCTGGAGTCCAGCATTAATTTTGGGAATTACAGGAGCAATTACAGGTCCTGGAGTACTTCCTACTCCTTTATTTAGTGTTTCCTACTTAATGTATTTATCAGAAGTTGTAATACACCCTCTGGTTCAAATCATATTAATATCTGAACTGAAAGAGACTGTGATCATGATACTTTCAAAATTAAAGAATAGTAAATTGTTTCATTTTTGCAGCTAAAATAATTGTATATTTAATAGTAATCATAATAATAATGTCCTATAATTGGTCAATTTAATTAATTAACTGTATGAAAGATGTCTGTTTTTGAGACTCAAGATTCTTTGAAGACTTATCTTAATTAAAGCCTGAAACGTAGCTATAAGGTTTTTCTGTATTGTTTTTGATGAAGTAAAAAAATAATGGGATTGTTATCTGTAGTTACATACAAGAACATAATCATTTGTAATACAGTAAAGAGTGACTACTATTAACATCAGGCCTGGTAGCCAGGGGGAAGCACGTGTTCCTATCTTTAAAATAATGATATTCATAATTAATAT
>WLWD01000918.1_pt1 | contig 88087 bp, 65 predicted proteins | sample 6712731 | NCBI WGS metagenome assembly WLWD01 (sample SAMN12718690, study PRJNA576275) | sponge metagenome | isolation source: marine sponge | host: Mycale hentscheli | place: New Zealand: South Island, Marlborough, Capsize Point | collected 2014-11-01
AAAAGCAATAGAAAAAGAAAACACACTGAAGTGAATAAATGCAATCATGAAATTTCAACTCATACTCTGCAAGCTAATCCCCCCAAGAAATTGTTAGAAACAGTTCGAGAGGTATAGTCTCTTAAAAATATTCACTAACACAGCAGTTCTGGATCTCTAGATTGGCCAGTTGTAACACAACAAGAGGTAGGGCCATCCATGAACACATAGTATAATGCAGAAATAGATGGTCAAGACAGTGTGGAAAAAATAATAACAACAACAACATTAATTTGAGAGGTTAGCCACAGGGAAGAAATCTCAACTCTATCTAAACGATAGACCTTATAATAAATAAAAATTCATTATCCTAAATTAGATAAACTTAGCGGAAGATATAGAAAATGCAACAGTTTCAAATCCCCGATGTGTGGACAGTGCATATTTCACATGGGCCTCAATTTGGTGGACCAGCATAAAGGAAAAAAATTGCATTCATTGAAAATATCATATAAGAAATTGAACATTTGAATAATTCAATATTATCCAGGAAATCCCATCATATTGAACTACTGCACACTAACCACTGTCACTACGATAAATTTATCTCTAGCCAACTCTCAGATACACTTCTGAGGATCTCATGACCGATACTGATTGTAAACATGTTCAATACACCCTATTATCCCTACTATCATTAGGGCTCTTCCGGCTTTTCACCCAGGGGGGAGCTAAGTTAGACAGCAATCTATATTTTAAATTAATCGTGCAATATACTTTATAAGATGTAATTCTGTACCAAGACTTAGAATAAAATATTACCCCCATTCTCTTTTTTTTGTGTGTGTATTATTTATTTTTCCTACTAAGCCTTATACCTTAGCCACTTTCATCGTGTATACCACTGTTAATTAAAAAAATACCAGTACATTAAAGGAAAAACAACAACACAATGTCACTAAGTACTAGGGAGGTTGGGGGGGAGGAATTTTATTAGGTACAGTGGCTGAGTGTTTACTGCCATGCTTGTAATCACAAAAAATCTTACCTGACGATGACATGGAAGATGTATATGGATAAGAAAACCAAAAAGGAACATGTTTTGACTTTGTTCATGTTAAGTTATTGAATGTGCTTCATTACTACCTTTCATAATGTTTTCAGTAGGTAACAAATTAACAATTTCTAAATTTAATAGTACGGTGCGAAATTGCCCATTAAAAATGTATGGGGAAAATAGCTGTTCAATTGAAATCGCACGGGGAAATGAAATAGTGCGTAACTAAGTGAAATAGCACGGAAACTAAGTGAAATACCACAGCTGCTAAGTGAAATAGTACGGATAGATAAGTGTGCATGCGTGCAGCATTAACCTTGAAAACGTACAATTCGAGAGATTCTAGTTGGAGACAATGTCATTGTGTACCACAGAAGCTCTACCCATATTAGATGGAATTTTTTTTAACATTTTAGGATGAGTTGTAGGCTAAACACGAAATTCCAGAGGAAGCTAATGCTGAAATACGAAGATAGTGAGTGACTGATACAGTGTAGCTACAAGTGCAAATGATTAAAAAAAAGATAGCACGTGTAACCTGTGCTATTAGGGATCAATAGCACTCATAAAGCATTCAAAATAGCACTCTCCGAGTACAATTTCAATTGCTTTACAGTGTTATTGATCCCTAATAGCATGGTTACCCATGCTATTGTACTCACACTAGTAATATATATATATTATTCATTTGATACAGGAGAATATCACGAGTCTGTTGGCTTAGTATTTACGCGAGTGCCGCAGGCACGAGCGTAAATACCGCCAATCAGACGAATGATATTCTCGGGTATCCAATGGATAATAAATTTATTAGGTACTGCTCATGCGCGAATACCTTGGTAACAATTCTATAACCTAGGGGGACGTAATAACCCAACGTAATAACTATGAACACAGGTGATATGGAAAAATATTGCCCTAAGCCACATCCTGTTTACTTTAATGCATTTTCTATGTGGCAACAGTTATCAGGCTCTGTTCAGTACCTAATAAAAAATGGTATTTGATAACCCACACTTTCAGCGATGAATTGGCAGCAGAAATGATTAGTTCAGACAGTTACATGCTTTACAAGAGGGGGAGGGGAGAGGTGCTTAAAGAAAACTCTGTTTTTTTGTCATGGCAAATAATCTGTCATTCACCATAGCTCTACATGCAATTCATTAGCTATCTATTCTATACACATCAGAGTATTTAGTACACTTACTTGTTATCACACAGCATAAGTGAATTCCTGCCGTTGTAGTCCTCTCTTCCGTTATCATCACTCACCAGCGGCACAAAATGCAACCTAGCCAACAACGGAGCAACCAACCACGAGCAACCAACCACCACCTACTTCAATCTTGCAGGGTCACCAAGGACAACTTCCACAGAGGTCGAAGGTGAAAGCTGACACCAAGAGCACGCGCAAAGACATTGCGTGAGGTCAAAGGTGAGGGTCAGCCGTTCTGCACATAACGTCTTCCGCAGAGGACATGCAGCTCGTACAACGTATAGAAGAGAGGGTACGACTTTTCTCTGGTTTAAAAATTTGCTACGTTTCGCTAATAGGAATGTGTATATCAATTAAAAAAGCTTGAATATTTACGTACTTTGCGTGTTCAAGGTACAGTACATTACCGTAATATAGTACGAAGCTACTGTGCTATGAATATTATGCATACATATAATATAGCTATATTAATTATTTTAATTTCAGAATCTTTGTCAGTGGTAAAACTGGTGGGCAGGTCACAAGTCTGACAAGGCTTTCTCGACTTCTCCATGCTTGATGTTATTTTGTGCATTGCAGCAACGCCATTCTAAAATGTTTTCAAATGGAGGATTGACTGAGGAAGCAATAAAAGGCAAGTACACTTCCAATGCACAATCAAACTCCAACAAAGCAATATTAATAACCACACCCCTAGTTATTAATAATGGTTGGCCCTAATATTTGGGCATTGCGCTACTAGTCGCAAGTTGTGTATTGGTAGTTGGTATATTCAATTTAATTATAATGTATATCCTCTATAGTGGGAGACTGAAAGACAGGAGTGAAAATTTTGGGATAAAACTAACACAAGGCAAAAACTTGAATTTCCTATAGTAACATATTTAGGACATTTCATGCTTTTATCCACCACCTCTCCTGTAGTGGATAGGGCTAAATGTCCTATAGTGCAGGGCATTTAGCCCTATCCTGTACAGGAAAGGTGGTGAAAGCATGAAATGTCCTAAATACGTGACTACAGGAACTTCAAGTTTTTGTCCTGTGTAAGGCAGACAGGTATTGAAAATTGAGTGAGGAAAGAAGTGTTCATGGAATGATTATTGCATGCTTGAGGCATGAATTCGGATTCAGTGCTGTCCATCAGAGCATGCTCAGAACATTTGTAAGGTGTATGTATGTGTGTGGAGGGAGTGCATGACAGGCTCTGCATAACTGATGTCACACTCTCACTATTGAACTCTAATTGAAGTGTTGTCTACTACTAAATGTCCTATAAGTGATAATTAACTATGGCTTTCTTGCCACTCTTTGAAACATTAATCCCAATATTAATCATTGTAGCTAAATATGGAAATGTATTTAGAACATTCCATACACCACCTTTCCCATAGAAATGCACTGCACTATAATATAGTTCTACTAGCTATTTACTGTTACTTTAGTATGACGAGTGCTCACATAAAGTGCAAACATATAGTTTTTTTCTGATAAAATGACTAAGCTGTTTTTAATTTTTATGTGTCAAAAGATCATAATACAAATCTTATTGAATGACAAACACACACACAATGTTTTCCACAACTGACAAACTACGGGGTAGGCTCCAGCTGCAAGAGAGAGAGAGAGAGAAAAGTTAATATAGAATAATAATTACATATAAAAGGATCAGAATTTTAAAGTTGTTTGTGCTTGATCAAAACTCTTTGGGGTACTTGTTGGGACTAGTGAACAATTATTCAAATTGTTTTTTTTCTTCATGTACATGGATTCAATCAGAAGTAAATTTACCGCACAATTTTTAATCAGTCGTTGGCAACCACTACCTATTGTCACTGGTTTGTTACATTACATATTATGGTTTTCCCCCACTATTGTCATGAAGTTCAACTTGAAAATCGCTTGGTTAAATATTATATACTTTTAAACTATCATGTTATCGTTGTTTCTTTGTAATCGATGTGATTTTGGGTGTGGTCTGGGCGTGGCTTAGTGTCCCTGAACTACAATATGAAAAGTTGGCAACTCTATGACTGGCACACTTAAACAACAATACTTTGACTTACCTGTTTTTTGGGTTTTTTTCAGACATTTCAGCAACCATAGCTAATTTAAGTGTTAAAGTCTATATGACCTCGAGCTCATGGCATGCAATTGTTGCCAGCCACAAAGCTGGGATGTTGCTGTACAAACATCTCCATTTCCTATTGATGGCCGTGGGTGCTTATGTTGGTGATAGTGTCAGAAATATATTTCTCAATAATTCAACTTTGACATGGTCTGGAAACGAGAGATGAGCACAATATTGAAATGCCATTTTGTTACTGAGGGCCACACCCACAGGAAGTCCAAGTATGGTATGGTTAGCTACTGGTCCCAATGATGCTCCGAGTTCTTATATACAGCTAGCGATTTCAACTAAATGGCAGTTGTGATAAAGTTAGCACATGGTCAAGTAAGCTCTGTTTGGTGCTGTGCCTATGCATAGCTTCTACGTAAGCTAATTAGCTAAATGAGAAAACAGATTTATCTATCTCATATTTTTTCTTCTCACTTTTTTTTATTTGTGAAAAGTATATTTCATCTTGTGCAGTATAGGTGTATAGAAAGAAATTGTATAGTGGATGCCAAAAGAACTAAATAATTATGAATACTAACTATTCTTAACCACAAGAAACTCGTTAGTTTTAATTATATTGACATTGTGGGCCTGGCTAGGATTGTTGTCACAGACTCTGTCAGCACTCACACTGGAGACAGCAAGTAGTTGCTGCCACCAGAATCTGTATCCTCTTAGACTGCTTTAAGGCGCACCTTTACCCGCCTTAAGGCTAGGTTTAAAGCAGATTAAATGACTTTAATAAAGAGGAGAATGTACACACACCGGATGAATGACATAATAACAGACTAAAAAAATGAACACACACTATACATTAAATGCTTCAAAGAAGCTGCAAACATCCTGTCATGAAACTGGCACAACATAAAAACACCTATAATGCTGCATGCACTGACCACAAAAAATAATACAACACAAACAAGTCAGATACCATACACACATTCAGGAAACTCTAATGATGACTAATGTGATTCCTTTATGTGGGCTGGCCCACAGACATCAAGGACCATTGTCATGCATTGAAAGTTTGTTTGAGAACTTCACTTGTAGGCTAAAGTTACAGTTGTGGCTTCTCTTCAATAGCTAATCACAAATGGGAGGATCTTGAGGTCCTTGTGGTCATATGTGTCTCCATCTCTCTCACTCTCTCTCATGATTGCTGTAGTAGACTAGTAGAGACAGTTGGGTATCGTTATGCTATTAAAAGTTTTCAGCATGTGTCTCTTCTTTCTAATTGTCCGTGGAGACAGTGGCTCAGGTTCAGGTGGTTATAGTATAACACCAGCTATTGAAACTCACAGTAAGAGGAGTATTTTATTATTTTATACTGGAGTTTCACCTGTATCTTAACTGTATTTTTAGTGCTACGAATGTACACGTCATTTGCTACTCGATTAGGCAGCAATTCTGTAGGCTTTGTCTGTTCAGCTAAAGGACCACCTTCCATACATTTCTACAAATGGAATACTGGTGAATACAAGGTCATTAGTAACACTTATGTCATCTCAAGAGAGGAGAGGATAGTACAAGCTATTCTCAGAGTGAGCAATTCAGACTGCCGAAACACCGGGACATTTACTTGTAAATTTGCAAGCAATTATGATTCTATATCGTCGATTATTAAGTGTCCTTTGATGGTGATTGAAAACTATGACAGTACCATTGTTCCTTCTGCATCCGCCACCTCTAACGCTATTTCCACCTTGAAACTAATTTCAAAAACTGAACAAGCTCCAACTTCGACTACTACCTCCATATCTGAACAAGCTCCAACTTCTACTACTACCTCCATCTCTGAACAAGCTCCAACTTCTACTACTACCTCCATCTCTGGACAAGCTCCAACTTCTGTCCCAGCTACCTCAGTCTTCAATGCGGCTACCCTCGTCTCCATTTTCACTTTTATGTTGTATTCTTTTTCAGTTGTACTGATTATTTGCCAGAACTACTGAACTGTAATCTTTCATTAGCTGTGCTGATTCTTGCATTATGCTTGACAATGCACCACTATCCCTACTACCAAGGAATGGGCAAATACTAATTTTCCATAAAATGATGCATTTCAATAGCAAACTTCATTAAAATTTGTACAACTTTGCGTATTAAATGAAAACCGAATGCTATAATGAGACAATTATGGTGCTTGTTGAAACGTAAGCTATAATCCTATTAATGTCATGCACTACAAGAAGTCCATTACAACACAGGACCCAATAGAACTGGATTAGAATAACACAACTCAGCACCCGCAAAACCCTAAACCACACATTGTATTGTACTATAATCCTTCTCTTTACACACACACTATATATATAGCTTCTAAAGTTGCAAAAACTATTGCAGCCTTCAACCAATAACAGCTGCTATGCTTATGTGAAGTTAATAACTGGATTGTGCATGCAACGCTGACTCAGCTAGTAGAAGAGTTGCATCAAACTCTTTGAACAGCTGTGTTCACCTCATGCACCCAATGCGCTAATTGAGCTAATTGACCTCAATCAGGCAGTTTAACCACGTTTAACACATCTTTAGGTTTCTAATTGGTTTTAATTCAAAAGAAAAAAACTTGTTTTCACACATACATTTCTATTCAAAAGAAAAAAACTTCTCATAACTAGCTAACTAGCTATACAGAGTTCTGTTCAATCATGTAGCTTGTGGCTTGTCTATTGTGCTAGTGTCACTTCTGGTACAGCCTGGATGGTGTTTTGTTATGGCTTGTAGGGGTATACTGTTGTCTTAGATAAGCCTTATGGAGTCTGGTGATTACAGTATTACAAGTACCCCGCCACATAGTGGCGCTTGACGTATTGAAAGTAAGAATGCAGTAGAACAAGTTATCTTGCTCAGTTATCATTCTCTACCACATTGGTTAAGGTTACATAAGTTTCCCTCTCCTACTCTCTTTTTTTCTGAACTGAATTTCTGTCCTGAGAAACTTTTGTCTTTTATTTCGTACTTTAGCCTTTCTTTTGAAAACTAAACCCCGCCTTTACTCGTCGATTCCACCCGCTTTTTAGTTATAATTAATCGCTCGCCGTTTTGCCTTCTCTTACATTCCATTTTAAACCTACACCCCTTACCTCGCCGATTCCATCTGCTTTTCAGTTACGATTCATTTACCTTTTCTTCCGTACTTTCACCTTCCTTTTTTAAACCTGCGCTGCCTTCCATCGTCAATTGCACCCGCTTTTTAGAAGTAACCAGCACGTTCTATTCTACTGATTGTGGCGATACTTTACCTACCATAAATGAACGATGCTTTACCTACCATAAATGAACGATGCTTTACCTACCATAAACGAACGATGCTTTACCGAACCATACAAAGCTCATGAATTATTCATGAATACACATACCATCGTCGTCGTCGTCGTTACTGGCACACAAGCGCATTATTATATAGATGATGATGATGATGATGATGATGATGATGATAATGATGATGATGATTCTTACTATTATTATTATTATTATTCATTAATAAAGATTTATTTGATACTATGGAATATCACAAGTCTGTTGACTTATACAGGAGTGCGACAAGCACGAGCGTAAAACAGCCAATCAGACGAGTGATATTCTGCAGTATCCAATGAAAAATAATTTAATTTTATAATAAAAGTGTTGTTTAGTTTTCCTTTTTTCCCAATTAGTTAGTTCTTACTAGTTGGTGAAGTTCCTTTCTGACTACTAGCGTAATTGCTTGATTATCGTCTGCCATCAATTATCACCCGTGGAAAAAATGTAACGGAATTCCGTTTATTATGGTCTGTCAGTATAATAACGTCATTTCTCTCCACAATAGTTAGCAACGTTTTACACATATTGTAGCTATGCCAAACAAAAGAGAGAGGTTTTTGCCAGGCAAAGTCTATAGTATCACAGAAAAAATCCCCCCCCCCCCCCCCCCGAAGGATAATTTCATTATAATGCTGTAGACTAAAATAATAACAAATGCTCAGAGCTGATTTTTTGTCCAAAAATTCGAGTTTTGTTGTCAACAAGTTCAATTTCTGCTCAATATTTAAGAAGGCATGGCTGTTAGCTGTGACTCCTGCTAATCTGTGTAATGGATTTAAGAAGACAGAAGTATTTCCCTTTATCCCTAGTGCCATTCAACTCACTATTAAGTCTTCATTTAGCATGAACAACCATTGTAACCATTATTATTATTATTATTATTATTATTATTATTATTATTATTATTATTATTATTATTATTGTTATTATTATTATTATTATTATTATTATTATTGTTATTATTATTATTATTATTATTATTATTGTTATTATTATGTCGTTCTCAGGTTTTTGTTAATTGTTGGCGAGCGAGCGAAGCGAGCGAGACAGTATTAGGGGTGGATAATGCAAAATCGGGTATATGTTATATGTATATATGTATGTGGGATGGTACGTATGCCCTTTAAACGCGCGCGCGGGGAACTCTTTTCTCCAAAAAACACGGCTTTTTAGGCTTGACCCCAGTTTATTCTGAAACTACAGCATTAAGCAAGCCTTACTTTATACTTAAGCTCCAAAGTGTGAGAAAATTCCTGCGAAAATACTTGCTTTTAAAAAAACAAAAAGCTGATTCGCCCGGTTACTATGGCATTGAAGACCCTTTTCCAGACTTAATTTCAAAACTTCGCCGTTTTATGGGGGGATACGGAGTGCCGGTTGATGGTTGTCAAGAGCCGTTGGTAGTCAGAATGCCGTAGTATTAATGCTAAGGAAGCTACTACTTCTCGAGGGAAGCTGAGGTAAGTACGTAATTCCATATTTGTTAGCTAAATATGCAAAATTAACTCTGGCCTTTCTCTAAGAGCTTGTCAACAGTGACTGGTAAATTCAAATAGTCAGATTGGCTCAAATTTGGTACTACAAAAGTTACCACTGCTCAAGAAAATGAGGTAAGAAAGTAATTTTGTATTTGTGTGCTAAAATTGATTGTCTTTTGTTTTTGTAGGTGAGAGCTTGTCAAGAATTCAAGGTAATTCAGATGGTCAAGTAACTTCAATTTGATACTACAGAAGTTATCAATACTCAAGAATGATGTAAGTATTAATTCCATATTTGTTGGCTAAAATTACAAATAATAACACTGGTTTATTTTTTATCTTAGCTGAACTTGTTCAAGAGTTACTGGTGATTGAGATTATCAGAATGGTTGATGTTCGATAGTACAAAAGTTACCATTAATTAGGTAAGAGAGTGATTTTGTATTTGTTTGCTGAAATCAAATGTCATAACTGCTATTATAGTGTTTGCATGAAGTAAGCTAAAACATAGTAACATTTTATGTTACCTAACTATCAGGCTCGCTCGCCATTTGTGCTCAAGCACACCACTAGTTATTATTTAGTGATTGTATCTGACATCTATCAGCTATATGTATGTATGTGTGTGCTTGTGTTGGTATGTGTATTAGTCATGTTAATTGTATAAATGCATTTTCTTTTCAATGTGTGTGTGCATGTATGTGTTGTACAAGTAATGACAGCACAGGAAAAGAAAAAGAAAAGGCTAAAATGAATTGCCAAAAGAAAAGCAGCAAAGAAGTTAAGAGATCCAGAAAGCATGCAGCTACAGATTGCCAATGGCTTCAATGCAAGTGTGACCAGTAGATACATTAAGACTGCATTGATTTTGAAGACTTTAGCTCTAGTGATCAGCTCTTTCCATTGTGCTAAATATGATTATAACATTTTCTCCACTACCAAATTAATTATTAACACAATATTCAATCTCCTATAATTAATTTCAGTTCATCTTCTTGTTATGTTCCATTCAAAAAAATACATTTTAAAAACCTTTCTATAGCTAATGATAATTTTAATGGCAAATGGTATTTAACCTGATGGTTGATGGTACATTCGCCCATTGCCTTCTTCTCAAAGACACTGCAGCCTGCTGAGACCAGGTACAGCAGTATAATTCTTGGCTATACCTGGCTATATGACACTTTCGACACTTCGTGGAAAGACACAGGTTCTTTGAGCTGACCGACCACAAACCCCCTCACTTATTCTCTCCAAGCTCCTTCGGAGACAAGCAAGACATTTAGACTTCATAGCACAATTCACAACAGACATCTGACATGTCAGTAGAGAAACTAATGTTCCAGTAGTCACAGGATGTTAATCGCTTAGTTATAGTTATTTCAAGTATTACAGTTTGTGACACTTTCGACACTTCGTGGAAAGACACGAGTTCTTTGAGCTGACCGACCACAAACCCCCTCACTTATTCTCTCAATCTCAATTCATTTTTAGTTACAAAAAAACGGCCAACTAAAAGCTCATTCATTTTAGTTTTAGCTAACTATTACAACACTACATAATAACCCAATGTAATTGTGTGCAGGAGACAGGAATTCTTCCTAGGGCTACACGTGTGGTTGGCTAGACAGAAAAATCTCTTCCCCTGGTATTCCGCCACCTGATACCTAACGCACACAGTTGATAAGTCACCAGCCCAATCTTATCAGGTATGAAACTTAGAGGAATGAATTGCATGGCTCCTTTCTTCACGTTATTTATTTGTTCCTTTGGAATCATGTACCACACGTGTTATTGAGAATAAATTATTAAAATACAGAAAAATTGTTTTCTTTTAGCTTAGAATTGTGACATAGCTAATCAGATAAATGACGTGAACGTCTAGACCAAGCTGGTAAGCCTTGTTACGAATCAATTTAAATAATTCAGCTGTTAAAGTTATTGCATGTTTCTTCACCAGCTAGCTTTTGCAATAAACATGGCTATCAAGTATTTTCAATTCACAAATAGAAAGTGTATGCAATAACTAGTTACATTAGTTAGCTGTGTGAAAGATAAAGCTCTAAACACTTTATTTTTGCTTGAACTAATTTCTGGTGATACCTGCAGAAAAAAAAGATATTTGTGGGAATGCCACCTAACAAAGTTACATTACATTAGACATACTCAATTTAGAATCTTAGTGCTATGTCTCTCTTCATCAGTAGTTTATATTCTGAGTTGGCAATTATAGTACTGGCAATTTTATGGGAACTTTTACCTTCTTCTATTCCTATGGTGAATCTAATTGAAGTTTCAGTGTTGTTTGGATGAAACAGATATTTTTCTTATCCATATGAAAGATGACAACAGGAGAATCTATAATGGCTGATCCAATTACTAGTTCCTAACACATGCTGATGTATACCTGTAATGAACTAGCTATAAGGGAGACAAACACATCCAGTTTAGTCACCTCAAACCAATGAAATCATCACTGAGAGTACAACCCTTGGACACATGAGGAACTTCTGTATATGAAAGTGAAACTGTTATGAATAATTAGACTGAGGTTTCTCGAGTCATTACTATGTCACCATTACGTCACTTTCTTTATCATTATATTTATTTATTTGTGCAATTATTCTTTTACACGTGATTCTGATTGAATTTTAAGAAACTAAATATATCAGATACATCAATATTTAAATTCTATAGACAAGAAATTGCTACTAAGTAGAAATACATCAACTACAAATAAAATAAAATTAAGAACAAACAGCACATTTCTTCATTATTTTCATGACCTATAGCAAGTATTCAAAAAATTGAAATGCTAAGTTTCATACACAAAAAAGTTGGTTTCAAATAGTCCTTTAATTTAAATGCTAGACTTTTAAGCTGTGGATTCACGTCCAGTAGAGTCAGAGTGTACTTGATGAGCTTTCTCAGCTGGTTGATTTTCAGTGTAATAACTTGGCTTAGCACGCAAACTAGCAGCGCAAGAGTTGTTAATTGGTGTGAAGTGGTACATGAATCGAAGTGACAAGAAGTGTTACAGTTGATATGTCTCTGAAGTTCCCTAGCCTTTACCACACTTCCCCCCTCTGAGACTGTAACTACGTTGATCAGGTGGTGGGCGATGATGAGTAGATCTACGAATAGGAGGTTTTGATCACACTGTTGTGGGGTATTCAGAATCAGCAAGGGCAGAGTTGGAGCACGTGCTGTTTCCTGAGTGTCTGGGCGTGTCTGTGGCACCTTTTCCATCCAATGCAGAAGGTGAGTATATGACAAGGGGAAGGTGAGAAGCTACTCTTTTGTGAACTGCATCAACTTGACGACAAACAACTCAACCTGATTGTAATACCACATAATAGGAAAGTGGACCCAAGACTTTCACAACTTTTCCAGGTATCCAAGAGAGAGTTGGTGAGGATAAATCTTTGACATACACTGAGTCATCGATCATGAAGGAACGCAATGGTTTGGCCGTATCATGTTGTTGTGACTGCTTAGCTTGGTGTTTCTGAATACACTGAGACAAACCAGGAAAGAGTCGATCCAATCATGTTCTGAGTTGGCGTCCCATCAGAAGTTGTGCTTGAGCTGTACCTGTGGTAGTGTGGGGTGTGATACGGTATGTGAACAAGTACTTAGAAAGTTTTCTCCTGAATGGTTTTCAGCTGTGTGCTTGATTCCCTTCTTGAATGTTTGCACTGCATGCTCTGCTAATCCATTGCTTGATGGATGATATGGCGAACTAGTTACATGAACAACTCCATTGTCTGACAAATATTCTCGAAATTCCTCACTTGTGAAGGAGGGACCGTTGTCTGTGATGAATTTGTGAGGTAGCTAATCCATGGTTGGCAAATATAATCCTGAGTTTCTCTATGGTCTTAGAGGAAGTTATAGAAGACATTATGTGTACATCCAGCTATTTGGAGTGGGCGTCAATGATGACCAAAAAAGTAATGCCCAAGAAATGGACCAGTGAAGTAGTCCAAATGAATGTGACTCCAGGGTTGGGATGACCATTCCCATGGATACAGTGGAGCTGTGGCTGGAGAAGGACGTGACTCTTGGCAAACTGGACAACTTTTGATGCAGCCTTCAACGGCTGCATCCATGCCTGGCCACCAAACATAGGACCGAGCTAGAGCCTTCATCTGATTGACTCCAGGATGTGTCTCGTGGAGTTCCTCTAAAACTAATTCGTCCAGAAGGTGGGATAATGACACGAGATGCCCATAAGAGACATCCATTTATCATTCTGAGTCCATTCTTCCTTGCAACATATGGTTGATATTCCTTATCCAGTTGTTGGTCTGGCCAACCCGATCTTAGCAGCAGCGGGTCCTTAATTGTACACTCTTTGATACTGGAAGCGTTAACTGCGTTAACTGATGTGCCTGAAAGGTGGTCAATAACCATCACAAGGTCTTCCATTGCCTAGGTCTCTACTTGGCTTATGCCTCACGGGGTAGTTGTAGGCTGACAACGTAATGGCCCATCGTTGAATGCAAGAGGAAGCCATCTGGGGAATTCTCTTGTTCTCACCAGACAAAAATTTCAATGGTTGATGATCTGATTCGATTGTGAAATGACGCCCAAGCAGTTAATGATAAAAATTTTTTACTGCGAAGGCAATTGCAAGGGCCTCTTTCTCTAGCTTTTCTGCAGCTGTGAGTGAGCGAGAAATGTACACAATAGGTCGTTCTTGGTTCTCATCAACGAGGTGGGACAAAACAACTCCTATGCCATAATCAGAGTCATCACATGCCAATATCATGGGCTTTGAAGGGTCGTAATGGACCAAAACAGAATCGGCCAGTAAAGCATTTTGCTTTTTGGAAGGCTGCTTCTTTGATTCCCACTTCCACTTCTGTCCTTTGTTTAGGAGAGTATACATATAGGGAGCGAGTGTTGATGAGAGGTTGGGCAAAATTTTTCTATAATAATTGAGTGACCTGAGGAATGAGCAAAGCTGAGTGGTGTCAGTAGGCTGTGGTGCATCTTTTATTGCTTGTATTTTTGCATCTGTAGGGTGAAGGCCAACTTTGTCAATGACGTGACCAAGGTATTCAATTCAAGAACGCAAGAAATAGCACTTGTCTCTGTTGAGCCATAACCCTACACTCTGTAGCCTTCTGAGCACTTCATCAAAAGTATGCACGTGAGACTCCAAAGTGTGGCATGTCAACAAAATGTTGTCTACGTATACACCATCCAAGCCTGACAATACTGACTCAATGTGACGCTGAAAAATCGCTGGAGCTGATGCAATACCAAAAGGCAAGCGATTATACTGAAATAGTCCCTTGTTTGATTGTGACATACGGTTTGGATTCTTGATTAAGTGGCAACTGGAAGTATGCATTGGCAAGGTCTAATTTGGAAAAGTACTGTCCTCCTGATAGATTGGAAAATAACTCGTCAATACGGGGAAGGGGATATGTTTCAACAGGTGAGGCTTGATTAATAGTCAACAGGTAATCCCCACAGAGTCTAACTTTCCCATTTTTCTTTAACACTACACTATGGGTGCTGCCCATGGTGAAAATAGAACAGGTGAAATGATGCCTTGCTTTTGTAAGTTGTCAAGTTCTTCACTTTATCTTTATCTTTGTAAACTAATGGCACTAGCCTAGGCTTGTAAAGTTTGGGCTTAGCATCATCACGAACACTTAATTTAATTTCAGCACCTTTGAGACAACCCAAATCTGATCCAAATACAGTAGCATACTTGTTCAATAGGGATGTGATCGGGTATCCAGATTAACAACATGAACGTCTTTGAAATCAATGTTAATTTGAGCGAGCCAGTCCCGCCCATCAAGTTAGGTCGACCCTTTGACTATGTGCACTGCTACACATGCATCTTGGGTTTTGTATCTGACCTGTAATTGAGTGACGCCCAAAGCTTCAATGGACTGCCCAGTATATGTGCGAATTTGCTGGTTGAAGGCTGCAAAGAAGGAGAGGCTGATTTCTGCAGATTTGCTAAACGTTGACTCATTGATGATGGAGACTGCAGCACGGGTGTCCAGCTCCATGGCCACAGGAATACCATTCAATTCTACTTCCACTGTGCAGGGTTTGGTGCTTTGATCCTGTAAGGTAAGCATGTCATATTCAGTTTCTGGCACCAATTCTTCTGGATCTTCTTCTACGTGGTGGGTACATTTTGGAAGTCTCTTTTGACGTTGCGTCTTTGCTGGTGTTGAGTGTTGCTGCTGTGACAGCTTCTTTCTGCACACCCTTTCAAAGTGGCTTTCTTGTTGCAATAGTTGCATATTACTTCAGTATGCTTGCACTTGTTGGCCAAATGCGGACCTCCACAACGGTAGCACGAAATAGTTGTCAATTCTTTCGAATTCTTGAAGGGCATAGTGTAATTAAGATTTTGGCAGGCTTAGGACCTCCTGTAGAGCCTGCAATGAGTGTCTTAGAATCCGGCTCAGATGCTTCAATAGTCTGGGTTAGTTTGATGGCATCGTTGTAAGTAAGGTCACCTTCAGAAAGGAGCTTTCGCTGAATGCCAGGATGATTCTCTACAGATGAAATGGTCGCGAATTATTTCTTCAAGGAGTTCCTTCGTTTCAAACTTGCAGGGTGAGAGCGAGCTCTCTCAATGCTGCGACGTTCTTGGCGATGGATTTGTCTGTTTTCCGTGAGTGGCAGTTAAAGTTGAATCTGTGAACAATGATGGACTGTTTCTTCGTGTAGTGGGACTGTAACAACTCGACTAAGGAAGCGTACGTTACTCCCTCAGCATTCAATTTGCCATCGGGAACCAGGCTGCACAGTAACTTGTACGTTGAATCGCCACAAGGAGTTAGTAGTATTGAATGTTGCTTAACAGCATCTGAGATCCTGTTGGCTGTAAAAAAGAACTGAAGTTTTTCTTGGTATATTGTCCATGGGAGAACCAGTCTGATACTTTTAGGAATCTCAAAGAATGGCTGAAGTTACAAAAAGAATAGACTAATATATGTATGGTGTACTCAAAACCATGGTGTTCATGCATGCATTAGCTATGAAAGAGTTGTTAATTTGTGTGAAATAGTACATGAATGGAAGTGACAAGAATTGTTACAGTCGATATGTCTCTGAAGTTCCTTAGCTGCAGTTTTTGGTCTTGCTATGACTTCTTTGGTGTGTGTGCAGCATCTCAGAAATTTGTTCTTTCTTTTCAAAAGTGGGTAAAGTAATAGCTTGTAGTTCTGCAATAAAGCAGTCAATCTGGTTGATCGAAAATTTAGAAAACATTACTGGAGCAAACACTTGTAAATTTTTTAATTTTTGATTCCAATACCGAAATTCATTGTTTATAAGGTCAATATAAACTAAACGTTTTTTCTTAAACTTCTTGCAAGCACTATGGCCATTGGTATAGTTTTTCTAACTTTTTTATAATCTATCTTGCTAACACTGTGGTCACTGTAAGGGTGGAAACAGTGAATACACAGTCTATCTTGAACAGTGGAGCAGAGCTTAACAGACATGAATGTAAATTAGCAATCACATGGCATGTGACAGTTGCTGTTGCATTCTGAGCAAACAATTTATTTTGTCTGAATCTTTCACTACTGTCTCCACGTATGAACGTGACTCTTGTAGAAACTTGTATCTTTACTTAACTTCATTACTTTGTGATAGTTTTTGTAATGTACTCTCAATTTATTGAAACAAATTATGATGTTATCAACTGCTTCCTGATACTCAACAAACATTGCACTAACTGTAGCCGCCTTTACACATCTCTAGTTCAGTTTCTGTAAGTCTTATCTTTTCTTGTCTTACAACCCACTAATCATTATAAACTTTTCTTAGCTGACTCATTTTTAAATCAGGCTTCATTGTTATTTACTATGTGTTCTTTTCTCTAATTCTTCTGCTCTCTTGTTTAGTTGCGATGCTCTTATCTCCAACTCATCTGCTTTTGTATATTCTTCAGCCCAAAGACTTAGGTACACTGCTTTTTACTGCAACTCCTCTAATCTCTTTTCTGACTGCTGCATTTTTTATCCTGCTCTTCTTTGATTGATTTTGTTGCACCTTGGAATATTGACTTACTGGGAGCCTCCTCCATTGTATTCTGACCATTATTTATGCACTGGGCTATTTAACTCATCCTGAAGTATATTTATCACTTCTTTTTGGTCATTCACACTTGCCATTAATAGACTAAATAATCCGTTTTTTTCTTGGTAATCAATGGCTTTTTTATAAGAATTTTAACTATCTCAGTATATCCCTTTTGAATTGCTATCATTAGGGCAGATAATCCATCTTTCCTTTGTATATTCACATCAGCTCTGCTCTGAACAAGGATTTCTACCACATTGGCTTGGCCACTTTTACTAGCACTCATTAAAGCAGTCCAGCCATTTTGCTTCTGTAAATCCACTTGTGCCTTATTAGCTATAAGTACATTCATTACATCAACATGACCATTTTGACTTGCGCTCATTAGGGCTGACCATCCATCTTTCTTCTGCAGATTGACACGAGCTTGGTTTTTTAATAGAATCTCAACAACTTGAGCATGCCCACTTTTGGCTGCACTCATTAAGGCTGACCAGCCATTCGCTTGCTGCAGATCAACTTGAGCTCCATGTTGAAGCAGCAACTTTACTATAGCAGTATAATTTTTCTGACACGCTATCATAAGAGCAGACCAGCCATCCTTATTTTGCAGATCTACTTGAGCCTTACTTTTAAGTAGCATAGTTACTATTCTGATGTGGCCATTCTGACAGGCAACAATTAAGGCAGAGGCTTTGCAAGTCCACTTGAGCACCATTCTCTAGCAGTAATTTAACCATATCAGCATGATTTTTTTGACCAGCTATCATAAGAGCAGACCACCCATCTTTGTTCTGTAAATTTACCTGAGCCCTATGAACCAGCAGTATTTCAGCTATGTTGGTAAAGTTTTTCTGACAAGCTATCATAAGAGCAGACCATCCGTTTGTATTTTGTAGATCCACCAAAGCATCATATTGCAGCAGTATTTTAACCACTTCAGCATGACCATGATTACTTGCTATTAGTAAAGAATGCCATCCATACTTGTACTGCTGGTTAACTAGAACACCATATTCTAGTAACAGTTCAGCTATATTCCAGTAACCCTTGTAACAAGCTTCATATAGGAGATGTGCAGTCTTATCAATATCTTGTATACTGCAAGTAATACTCTGTAGTGCTGTTTTCACTAGCTCATAATCTCTATTTTCGCACACATGACATAAAACTTGTGTTACATTTTCTACACTGTCTTCTTGTTTCAGCAGAGTGGACATGAACTCGTTATTTTTCAAGTCAATTGCTTGCATAAGGAGGTCAAGATTTATCTGTACATTGACAATCACAAAGATTTAAAAAAGCTAATTAAGTATTGAAACTTAATTTATTAATTTTAAATATTGAAAAAAACCCCAACAAAAACAACAACAACAAAAAACAAAAACAAAAACAAAATAACAAAAACAAATGGTAAATGTACAATAAAACAAAGCTGCTTGGTTGATTATATCAGTTTTTTTTAGCCAATATATATTGTTGACGTGAGTCGAGAGTTTCAATAGTCTCGAATCTAGCTAGTACCAACTCCAGTCACTATCTTGACAAATGTCAGATTATATAGATAAATCAAATTCAAGGTAAATAAATACAGAGATATTATAAAAATAAACTGGATAAAATATCTAGCATAAAGATAAAGAGAACATTGTAATTGCTGAAGGTATTCTCTAAACCATGTTTGTCACCAGTGCTGATAAAGAGCTTAATACGGAGACCATCAATTGATACTGAAATAATTTGAACAACTTTAACTCTTGAACTTCTAGTGAAAATCCTTTTACTCTTGAACTACATAGCAGCTACATTAAATCACTAGTGTCAGGTTGAACAACTAACATATATCTCTGGAGCTAGAATCTGGTCTGGAACTAGTAATGTTTGAACAAGGGAAATTTTTTAGATGTCTGGTTAACTGATGGAAGTGCTTATAATGACTTTTCAATTATATAAAGTGACCTGGATTCAAAACTTTGATTCCATCTAAAGTGAGAGGAATGAGTGGATGATTATTGAGGCTAGACATTATTTGACAGATTATGGTATTTAGCTCTTCAGAAATGAGGGCCTACTGACTGACAACACGGTTGAGGTGATATTTGGTGGATTTTACTGCTGCTTTTCAAAGTCCTCCAATTTGAGGTGCCTTTTCAGGATTAAAGTGTCAAATGATACTATGGGAGGATACAAAATGAGACATGGAGCTTTAGTAGAGGAACTTAAGAAGAAACTATAAATAAGTTTTAAGCTCCTACAAAATGTAATGCCATTATTGGAATACAATTCGTTTTGTAAATCTCGACATGCAACAAATCGTTTCATGCAGCAATGAAAGCTTTTAATGGTGTGAGTCAGAGACAATTTCCAAATGTGCACTCTTGATAGATAAGCAGACAAATATACAATTAATATTTGTCTTGATAAGAGTAAGTTTCCTTACGCCCCTGTTTATAACGAAATGTCCAGCAAAGTCCACATCAGTGATAATCAAGGTTGAATTTGGCAAGCTCGTGTAGCATGCAACTGATTCTGAAGAAACTATTGTTAGATGATGCTGAGATTAACTCTGCTAAAAATTTTTAACCTTCCACCCACCCTCAGAAGACTGTCAGATTCTATTGTCAGTTGAAGTAAAGTAGAAGGCTACATAATTTGAGTGATATTCCTGACAGAAGTTGCTGACATTCATTCTCAAAAAAAGTGATTCTAAGATCAAGTACATTGAAATACTCCAGCTTCCTTCAGCTCAATGGCTGATAATATAGGAGATGAAGTTATAAAGTTCCAGTTATTTGAGATTTGATGCCACGAATAAATTGAAGAATCCATGCAAGACTGAACCAGCTGTGTATATGTAATTATGAACTGCATTAAGGCCTTTAGCTTCGAGTTACTTGCTGATAGAGATGACAAAGGTCGAGGATGGAACTCTGATGGATAAGTTCACAGCTACTGTAGGTATTCTAAACAAAGAGAATGCAAGAAAAGTTCTTTTGGCATACATAAGTCCTCGAGATGCACCATCAGCTAGGTTGTGGTCTGTTAAACATTGAGTTAGTAGCAGCTAATCAAAGATATCCTGTTGCTCACTTTGTCCAATAATTTTGCCAAAAGGTGTGCTCAGCAAGGCTCAAGTGTTGGAATAAATTGCTTTTTGAGTGTAACCACCTATGTCTTGGCTATGACAATTTACAATAGAGGCCTAACACATGAAGATAGACTATAGTAGCATAAGCATCCTTTGAAGCATCAGAAAATCCATGCAGTTCAGACTTCAGAACGAAATCTTCAGGTTGGAAATAGCGATGAGATATATTTTAGCTACTGACTTGAGAACAGGAAGTTGGGACTTCTAATCTTGATACTTCTTTTGCACATCATCCCATTCCAATATGATCTTGCAAAGATGCTGGAAAGCAATCTTCATGAGAATGATAGATGGTGCGAACCAATCAAGCATGTCAAAAGTTTTGGCTATGTCAGAGATAGCGCTACTCTTGCACTGAGTTGCACTGAAGACAGTGTTCCAATAGACATGTTTAGAGCATCACGAGAGGAGACCCATGAACCTAAAGTGCTTTGGGTGAGTCTGAATTGACGTTAACAAATTCCTTCACTGCAATTGGTTCATGAATATTTGTTGAAAGAGACTCCATCTGCAAAGTGTGATATCCATTAGTGCAAATCAAAGTCTCTTTTCTGAAGTAGACTTCTCAGTTGTTGGTAAAGTTTATGTGGACAGTCTCCTCCAATCAAATATCCATGAAAGACCACAAAATATGCATTGAGAATACAGGCTTATAATCCATGGCTGTTTGTTGCAAAGGTTGAATTGCAACAAAAGCTGAAGCTGTGACTCCAAAAGTAACACAAGTCATTCGGTAGTCCTGAAACTCACAGCTAAGATCTGAACACCAGACGAACCTGTGGAGATTGCGATCTGCTTCAGAGAGTTCCACTGCTGCTAGATACATCTTAGAGATCTTTACTGTGATAGCCACTGGGTAAGATCTCAACAAAACTTCATAAGGTCAGGGTATAATGTGGGACCCGCCATGAGAGTGTGATTAAGTGAGTATCTAGTGGTAGTCTGAGCCAAAGTATTGAAAATGACACACAGTTTGGTGCTTGTACTGCTCTCTTTCATTGGTAGATAGTATGACGGGTTTGTCAATCTCTGTAAGTGGCACAAAGTCAGCGTGCGATTGAAGTTTAAGTTTTCTTGACTTAAATTTCTTATACATTCCCTTTCTAAGAATGGAATGTTTATTTGCCAAGTAGCAATTTACAGCTTGGAATTTTGACTCTCCTAGCAGTAGAGGATCACATCTCACATCTCTTGGGAAGATTATCTTTGTATTGACTCATAGGAAATAGAACATTATTATTTTACCTCCTGTTCCTGAGGTGATAAGCAGTGAGAGTATATTGAAGAGTCTTCTATTCCCCAGAATAACTTTAAAAGAGCATCAAGGTTGAGCTGAGCAATAACATTAGGTTAGAACAGGCTGAGGACAGAGTGATTCAGATTTAAGTTTGCAACAACCAAGCATTGCTCATCTAACACGCAGTATTCATAACCTGTTTAACTGCTGTTAATAAAATAACTACAGAGAGTACAATCTCATTGATCCTATAGGAGGACTTTGAAAAAAAAGTCGAAACACCGCATTAATCTTTAATTATCTATATAACAATAAGCTTGTTTGCCAGTAACAATGATGTGCGTATTCATGAATAAATCGTGAGCTGAGCTGGTTGGTTAAGAGTCATCTGAACAAGTTACAAGTAAAGCTTAGCTAGACTGTGGTGTGTATATTCATAAATAAAGCTGATCCCAGTTGGTGATGAAAGCAGTGCATGTATAGCTGAGCCAGGTTGGTAAGGAGTCGTCACTAACGAGGGTGTATGCCTCTGTAAAGACTGAGCTGGGTTGGTAAAGAATTGTCAGTAATGACACCGACGATGGTGTGTAAATACATTATGCTACTCCACTCTTCCATTCTTAATTGCAAAAAATTGTACATCAAGCGTTACTGATGTGACAGGGTACTTGCTAATATACATATTGGCTGTTAAAACAGAAAATTGCTATTACTTTTTTTATTATTATTACGTAATTATTATTATTGTTATTTATTATTACCTATACAATAATACGCTTGTGTGTCAGTAACGACGACAATGACAACTGATGACCGATGGTGTGTGTATTCATGAATAATTCATGAGCTTAACAGTTTAGTAAAACGTCATTAACCCTCAGCGTGCATGTGTGAGAGAGTTATAGTAGTCGTCCTGTCTGTTTGTCTGTTTGTCAGTCTGTCTGTCATACATCACGTCATAATCACATGAGCAAATAATTTCTGCAGCCAGCGGTGTAGTTCACTTTATGCTCAGGGAAGTTAATGGAGTCGAAAGAAGTGAAGTTTCCCGTAGAAAGTGTATACAGGTGAGTGTTTCTGGCTAGTTTAGCTTCTTCTTATGAAGATAGCGTTTCCAACCATTTTCATTGGTTTAGCTATTTTGATACCTCATTAAAAATAGCTAACAGATTGTCGGTTCTTTTGGAAGGAGATTATCATGTGTTTAATAGCGCAGAGGGTTCGCACCTTTGGTGCTTCATTATTGCATGAATGGTACAGCATCATCACATTCAGTAACTAAAAAGTGGGTGTGTAACAGTAGATGAGGGAGAAGGCAGCGTAGAAGGTAAAGTAAAAAAGAGAAAGAAAAAGGCGACTAATTTTATAAAGCGGTTGGAACCGGCGAGGTAAGGCAGCGTAGATTTAAAACAGAACGGAAGAGAGGAAAAAAGGCCAGTGATTAACTAATTGTAACTAAAACGCACGTGGCATCGACAGTAAACGCGGTGTGGGTACGGCCACAGAGAGTAGAGTCGAGAGGAGGAAGAGATAAGAAGAGGAAGAAGAAAGAACAAGAACAGAACATTATATGTATCATTTATCTTTAATTATTATTAGCAGAGTGGAATGTGTGTCATTAAGTGTATTTAATTTTAGTCTGTTCATTTGTGCCCCGGATGTCCGGTTGACCCTCCCATCTTTATATGTGCGCATGCGTGGGTTTGGCTTTAAGACCCTGACCACGCATGCGTCAGTCAGTTCCCCAAAAACCCCGAGAATAGTTAGGCGTAAAACTCTGACAACTGGGAGGGAGAACTCTGGTGGCAGCGACCTGCGCTGACTATTTCCCCAGAGCTGACAAGAGTCTGCGCAACCCCAAGGCCAAGTCATTCCCTCTGTTGAGCACTCGTCCCACAGGAGGCATCTGTTTAAAAAAAGGAAGGCAAAAGTACGAAAAAGAAGGCAAAAGTACGAAAAAGAAGGCAAAAGTCTCGCAAATACGAAAAAGAAGGCAAAAGTCTCGCAAAACTTAAGTCCATTATCGTGATAGTTAAGGAGCGATTCAGAACCAGGAGAGGTAGAAAGAGTTGAAGAAAGAAAAGGTGGGGGATAAGAAAAGCAGAGCTAATAATAATAATATTGATGAAGTCTTTCTCAGTTAAAATATTAATAATAATAATGACTAGCAATACCGCAGCCACACAGTAGCACTTGACGTATTGTAAAGTAAGAATGCAGTAGCCATAAGTTGTCTTGCTCAGTTATCATTCTCTGCCATTGGTTAAGGTTACATAAGTTTTCCTCTCCTGCTCTCTTTTTTCTGAATTATCACAGTTTCAAGAGTTCATTTTGATACCTTACAAATTTCAATCATTTAATCGTGTAAATGATCAGTGGTTTTTATCAACTGAATAGTCATTCTAGTGGACTACAAAATGGAGAATATATTTATGCCTACAGCGGCAATTCAGCAATAAATAGAGAGTTTCTTTGTGAAAAATACTAGGTTTGACTACAGCGATAAAAGACAAACTTAGTTGTGAAGATCTTGCATGAGGATTATGCCAAATTCTGAATTAACTCTAATTACAGAGATCTGTGCATTGTCTAGTACATCATCAACTTATTGCCCAGTATTAGCTAATTCGACACTAAAAGCTTAATTATCAAGTGTACTTCAAACAACATTGAATACAAATTATATCACCACACTAATTCTAAGCATTTTGAAATGCTTATTATGTTGGCATCATTGTTTACCCATAATCCAAGTCACTGTCTAAATATAGCCACTTTGTGGTCATAGCAGCTATATAATCAAAATGCCATTAACACAATATTGAACCTATGATATTACAATTAAAAGTGCCCACTAAAACATTAGAAAAAAACTTACATGCTCTGGAAGTTGCATGTGATATAAATTCTTTTGATTTATTAAATTTCCATGATTTTTCATATTTATTAAATGTTGCAGTACTGGTAAAAGATTATTTGTCCAAACTATCCAGGTAACCGAAACCAAAGAAGAATGCATTTCTTTTATGTAGAAAGCTGCTACTGCTCGTTCTTGAGGTATTGCTTTTGATAAATATTTTTTTAATTCACTGAGCTTTTCAACTTTTGTTGTTCTGGAATCCCACGACATTCTAGTAACACATGTTATTAGCTCATTAGGAATAGAAGTCATATCAAACCGCGGTTCCCAGCAAGTGATAAATTCAAATATGGTAGTTTCTACACTGAAAAGTTTAACAGCTTTTTTATATTCTTGAAATTTGATCTGCAATGCTTCATTTCCAAATGTATTAATAATGAATTCCAGAAGCTCATAATCAATGAAGTCATAAATGTACTCTAAAGAATTAAAAAAATGAGCCACATTTCTTTCTTCCAAAGATGTGTAATCAATATGTTCCTTAAGTCCTTGTAGAGGTTGTGGTAATGCTTCTTTCATTACTTCATAAAACTGGGCTACACTTTCTGGACTGCTCATAATTTCTTCCCGTATATTTGCTGCCATAAGTTTAAAACTAGTTTCTAACTTGCTTATGGTTTTTTTAACTGCAAATATTTTAAGATTACTATTTAAACTAATAGCTAATTAAGGTAACATAGTCTTACCCTTATTAATGGTTTGAGAATTATTTAGCACCTTTTCTCCTCTTTCTAGTTCCTTTTTTGACTCTGAATCTTAAAATACAAAATAAAAATAACTTATTATTATTGATTTTAATAAGTTAGCTTACCAATCAGGCTATCTTTAGTATCACATCCATTGTCAGAAGCTGCATAATTAAGTAAATATGTATATATATATATATTCCATGCTAGATATCTTTACAATGTTTTTTTTTTCAGGTACTTGACCCATGACATAACTCAGGTTACCCCATAGTATTATCTTATGGCTGTATTGGCAAGCTCATTACCCTAGTAGTTATAGCAACCTTCCCTGGCTTACCAGTTTTCTGGGTTTTTACAGCTACCTTTCTCTAGTGAAGCCTACCCAACCTTCCTGAGGTTAGAGCAGCTGCTAAAATATCAGCTGGGGGGGTACTCAGGTTAGAGCAGCTGCTAAAATATCAGCTGGGGGTGCTGAGGTTAGAGCAGCTGCTATAATATCAGCTGGGGGTGCTGGGACCCCTAGAGAGTTTTATGGCCAACTTTGTGAAGAGTTACCAACAAACTACTGCAGTGAAGATATATAGCAAAACCACTTATTATACTCATCAGAGTGATATGGCTAGATATTTCAATCTCAGGTTTTATCACTTGCTTCTGGCTCATGAAAATAAATCTTCTTGAGAGTGAAATATCAGCCATATCACTCTGACAGAGTGTAGTGAGTGGTTTATTCCACACTAGATATCTTCACTGAGTACTATAGGACTGGTACCTCACAAGTAAAGTTGGTTGCTGGGGCTACCCACACCCCACAGTGATATTTTAGCAGCTGCTCCAACCCAGTTGAGTAAGCTACAGTAGAAGAAGGTAGCTATAAAAACTAGGAGAAAGTGACAAGTTTGGCTGGTTGCTATAACTACAAGGGTAATGAGCTTGCTGCAGTACAGCATGAAGTAACAAAATATCAGGACCTAAAGATATCATTGTGAAGATATCTAGGGTGGAATAAATAAATAAATAATTAAATTAATTAATTAATTAAAAAAAATATATATATATATATAACCCTTTTATTCCTTGAAAATGTTAAAAAAAAACCTTATTCCCCACATCATTTTAGCAGATGAGTATTGCAATCATTATTTGTTCTAAATAGCTACCTTGCTCACAGTTAATAGAAGCAACTGAAATTCAGAGCACACTACATTTACTGTTAGTAGAGTGTAAGACCCTGAGGGCATGTCATGAATTCGTGAAAAAGTATTTTATCATGTGGGTCTGGCCTCCGAGAAGAAAGTGGAGAAGTGGAGAAGGAAATGAAGAAGGAGGAAAGAGTGTTGGAACTGAACTGAGAACATAGTTGGCTGTCATTGTTTGTTGTTGTGCATACATGCCCTTATGTGTATACTTTTTGTCACGTTTCTGATGTGGATGATTTCGTGTGTTTGTGTGTCCTTTCGTGTTGGCGCACGTGTGTGGCCTTGAATAATAAATAGACGAGCTACAGTCAGTCCAGTTTGATTTTCAAGAAAATAGAATTAAAACTCTGTCCTCTTGGATCAGCGATTGCGTACACGAGCTCCGGTGACCCTAGCGCCATAAAGGGACCGGATAACTTGAGGCGCAAGAGCAGCCATCTGGATTCTGGTGGCAGCGTACCTCCGGGATCTGGCTGACCACCGAGGACAGCCGACGACCTATTCCCCCACATATCAACTTGTGCAAGGTGTCATGAATTGTGTCATATTCCTGTATGTGCATTACATTATGCCTGTCATGAATTCATGACTACCATCCACTTAAGGGCTAATGTGTAATTGGTAAACTTACACGCCATATAATGGGATTAGAAAAGGGATTTTAAGACAACTTAATCATTCTAAATAATTGCGAGTCTCTTTAGTGACTCCTCTAAATAATTACATAACAATGGTTAAAATTCATGACTCAAACTTACCAGCTTGTAAGGATGAAATGCAGCTAGCATTGCTTGATATAGCTTTCTTGAAAACTGAACCTAATGAGTATAGGAAGACTTAGTGTGACATCAAAATATTGTACTCTGTTAATTAGCAATGACTATACTTGCACAAATTTAACTTTTTCACACTAATTTATTAGCAGAGAAGTCTATAGTACACAAAAATCCTTACAGCTAATGCATGGTTCTTCTAAATGTAGCTAATTTGCATAGATGATAAGATTGTTTTTTGTGTGATAATTTGGATACTCAAATCATGCAGCAGCATTCAAAAAAGTTATAGTAATTATATTCAAGAATTTGTACAAATTTCATTAAAAATTGCTAAAGAAAATTTTAATCACATGCAACGACTCTGTAAATCCCTAATCTAATCTGTTTACTGCTCTACTTAATACTACAGATTACCTTGTCTTTTCATTAGTCGATTAGACAAGCATTTGTGCCCCAATTCCATAAGAGCTGTAGCCAACTTGCTCCAACTAGCAGATGCATCATTGTTTAACCACTCATTAAATAAAACAATTTTAGCTTTTCTTTGATTACTTCCATGACTACTTTCAATTATATCCAACTCTTCTACTTTGAAGTCAAGCTGAAGACCAAGCTCATACCATTTGGTGACCTGCTTTGTTGCATTTACCAGGCACTTCACACTAAGCTCTCTTGCTACAAGACAGTGGTATATAATACATCTGTTAATTAAATGAAGCACCAGTGGTGCAAACTCTCAGCGTTATAGCAATTACAAAGACCCAAAGAATAATTTATTTGGTTACTAATTAAAGTCACTATGTGGCTTGTGCCAGTTGATGTGTAGCTCCTGCACTGAAATGGTGACACATATGCTGTCTTCATAAAAAAAAAACAACTTGTAATAGACACTCACCTACTGCGAAGTTTCAACGGGGAACTTCAACTGACCGGTAAACCATCGTGACTTGAAGAAAAACTACCGTGGGCAGCAAGAAATTATTTGCTCATGTGAGTATGGCGTGACAATTTAGGAGGCGTTACCAACTGCTTATGATCATATAGTATTAAAAAAAACGTAGTTTTTTTTTCTGAAACAAAATTTCTGGCACATTAAAGGGACATAAATTGTCCTCCTTTTGATGCTTGTTTCTATCTTCAAGGAGGCCGCCATTTTGGAGATCCGCTTTTTGTTGCCTGACAGAATGACTGACTGACTGATTAACTCACAGACAAATCGAGTACTGGAACCCTCTCGCACATGCGCAATGAGAGTTAATAATTGAAATGAAAAGCTTATTATAGTGTATACAGATACTTTTATTGCCTACTGTAACAATTATAGTTGTTACATTTAACTAACTAAACCGAAACCCCTTTTGGTAAGAAAAACTAAAACTAAGCTGTAGCGAAACTAAAGCTAAGCTGTAGCGAAACTAAAACTACCAGTAGAGTGGATGAAAAACAACAACAAAATACAACTTAATGTAGTAATTTTTATTGTACTCAATTAACCTTGAATCATGCAATTATTTAAGAGAAGATATAAATTGACATTAAGTAAACCTATCCTAAACTATATAAAAAAAATTATTTATATACCCAAGATTTCATAGGTATGCGCAATTCTTAAAAGTGGTTAGGGTAAAGTACATGAGCTTATACTTAAAGATTCATATTACTGAAATATTAGAAAAGCCCACAAGCTAACAACTAATGTTTTTAAGTGACAAAAAACTAACACTGCCTGAATAGTCTATTGACAACGTAATAACTTAATCGTAAATTGGTATACAATGTGTTGAAAACTATAGTCTGTCTGTTAACCTCTATACACTCTTGTCAATTCTTTATCAACTGTAATTATCAATTATCAGCTCAGTTTACGGATTTTGTTATGATTGTCAATGGACCAGAAGAATAACTTTATTGGCTATTCCTAATGAGGTATCAGTATAGCTTGAGCAATGAAAACTGTAGTAGATGTAAATCCTGTCTTTAAAGAAGCAAACATACGAGAGATGCTCATTGGTATATATTTTCAATGCGAAACTCCAATTCTCACACATGTCCAAGGTTGCCCTCATTGGTCAGGATCCCACAAGGGATAGGTTTCCAAATAGTAGTCCGGGATCCTCCTGACGGTCCCTTATAAGTTTAAATAGGATCCTGGCTGTCCTGGATCCTCCTGACTGTCCCTTATGAGTTTAAATAGGATCCTGACAGTCATGGATCCCCCTGACTGTCCCTTATAAGTTTAAATAGTGTCCTGATTGTCCGGGATCCTCCTGACTGTCCCTTCTAAGTTTAAATAGGATCCTGACTGTCCAGGATCCTCCTGACTGTCCCTTATAAGTTTAAATAAGGTCCTGATTGTCCAGGATCCTCCTGACTGTCCCTTATGAGTTTAAATAGGATACTGACAGTCATGGATCCCCCTGACTGTCCCCTAGAAGTTTATATAGATCTTTAGGAAGGATCCTGATCAGTATGGGCAACCTCGGACATCCCTCCCAATTCTAACACTCGATTAACTTCCCAGCATGAAGCAAAACTACCACGGGAAGCAAGATATTATTTGCTCGTGACAACAGGAGTGTTACTCACAAAAAGCTATATAGTACCTATGTGGAGCTGACAGCTTCACTTTTCTCAAAAATAAGCCCAAAATTATAAACGTAGCACAATAAAAGATCATAAATTGAAGTTCTGAGTAAGTTCATACCTAAATTCACAGTATTATGAGTAAGCTAGACAGACAAACAAAGTGACAGACAGACAAACAGAGTGGCAGACTGACAAACTGATAGACAGACAGACAAATGGATATAGGATGACTACTATACCCATCTCGCACATGTGCACTGAGGGTTAACAATAAGGTAATATCATGGAATGAAGATAGCCCGTAAGAGAAGAATTAATTAAATATAACCAGCTAAATCTTAATTTAACATTATAGGAAAAAGTACTAAAGCAAAGCCTTCAAGATAATTTATCTAGAAACCTGTCTGGAATCTCTAAACCAAAACATACTGTTTTTAAAATAACTCCAAGCCATAACCAAAACCAAATCACTTGAGTCATATAATTGTTAAGCTGATTTCATAAAGAGTTTACCTAATATTTAAGTTACAGCCTTTATTAATAATGCTATCATACTAAAGTGTAGAATAAGAAAGACAAAATGGCCTCATATCACTATTTCAAAAGTTATATTTACTGAGCTATGTTCTTTCCATCAATCATACCTGGCTTGTGAGTTTGAAAATATACTATAAATAAATTAAAACTAGATCCCATCAATAAAAATACATATACTTCAGAAAACAAACAAACAACAACAACCAGTTTTAGAGGATAGTTTCTCTGAGTGTGCAAGATGTGTACACTGTAGAACTTATAAAGAAAGGGCCTAGTTCACTCTGATGATATTCTGACATATGTGAATGCATTCATTAGCTGGGCACCCTCTCGCTCGCACCCTGGCAGCTCATGAGCGTTGCCACCTGAGTCCCTACTCTCTCCCTGTACTGGCTGGCTAGCCAGCCTACCCCAAAGGACCGCACAGGTTCTACTTGTAGATTTTAAGGTTGAGATACAGACTGATGAGACACATGTGTGGCCGGACAGTTATAGTAATGGCCGCGCATGCACACACAAACACTGCAAACTTCCAGACATGCTCTGGGCACAAATCATATGCACACATGAAGTCACTAACAGACAATACGTGAACACACCTATTCATTACTAGTGACAGCTACGTGATACAAACATAAATGCTGGCTATCTTTCAGTCCAGTCCTCTGCCTTCTCTTGGCTCTTCTTCTCATGTGGCTTTGCCCACAAGTGCCACAAATCTAATCAAACTATGTGATACATTGAATAATCCAAGGTGATTTCATGTAAGATTGAACGATAGAGCTAGATGCTTGATTGATACTGTTTTTAAAGTCAAATATATAAATCTGAGTGCCTTCTTAGCCTGTTTGCATATACTACCATGGCATGTAAAGTTGTTTGTTGTTTCGCTACTCTTGCAACTGCCTCAACAACCTTAAGTGTTATCCAGTAATGCCGTTGTTCATCCCACAGGACAATACAAAAGCCTCAAGGGATGTCCCACTTACACTGCAGGTAACCCTTCCTTGTGGTTGAATAGTCATACTAGCCTTTTGTGTTGGTAGTTACATGACTATACCCCCTTGATGCTATCATAAATGCATGTTTTCAGCTATTTTGGGTTCATTTGACAATATGACTCTAGTACACCCCTCTATAAGTAGGTGGGGCCTCCAAGTAATACCCATGGACAGTTAACGGCAAAGCTGGACAACTATGCCCATCCCCAAACTTTTGGAAAGGAGCTTGAGCTCTAATAAATTATATATTATCCCAGTAATAGGAGGCTGCAGTAACACAACTATTTCCATAAAAAAATCTGCATTTGGGATAAGTTATATTTGGGACAGTTATATGACCAATAATTGCTTACAACTCAAATGACAGTTTTGAAATTTTAATGGAGGACCTGACGTTTACTTCTATCCCCCCAAAATTGAAGAGCCAAAGCCGCCTCTGACTATATTGATGGACACCAAGAGGAGGTAATCCTTGATATGTATATATATGTGACAGTACTTGGGAAAAGGGACCAATTGCGTTAAAAATTGAAAAATGTGTTATTCATACCACTGTGCAGAGCACTTCTTATGGAGTATTTTGATACCAAGTTGATAGGCAGGAGCTGTTTGGTTCACTAAATATAGAGTGGCAATCTGACCAACTTGAGCACAGTTATTTCAAGAAAACTGCAATTAAAACTTCTTATTCAGGGTGCCCTGCCACCGGAACCTGTGGTCATTTAATCATTCAGTAAAATACCACAGAACCCCCCGCAACCCGAGCCACGCAAGCAACCTATTCACGAGAGGTCAGCTCTCAATTTCTACGCGGATCAATTAACTTTGGCGCCAAAAAAATCTACCAGTTACCTCGGAGCAGCTAGGTGGACAAACAGGTCTCTGAGCTATAACTTACAACTGTAGTGTACTAGTCTGAGACAGTCACTTCAAATAACATCCTTCTATTATACTTGCAGGGTAAGGAATGAAGCTGTACTTGTGAAGACATTGGAGAAGCTTAAAACTCTGTCTCAACCATGACCAACTCGACCCTGACTGGTACCAGCTCCGACAATTCCACCAACCTTGTATTGAGACTCCGCTGCGTATAGACTCCGTCATCATCACTTCAGTTCTTTCCATCGAAATTGCTACCGCTATATTCTTCAGCCCTATCACCTACAAGTCTAAATCTTGTGCTGAACTACCCCGCTCCCACTAATGAGCAACTCACTCCAAGCCAACATCGGGAATACGCCACCACTTCTGCTCGAGGCACTAACTATTTCCAAAGTTACAACGGCCATCTCACGGCTCATTATTGTATTTCTTATTTTTGTTTACAAATGGGCTCTTTTTAGAGCTGCCACAAGTTAATTGATTATCTTAATGGAGTTAATGGTCTCATTAACTAAGGTTAATAGGTAAGTGACCTGGGCGGAGCCAGTAGGTGTAGGGGTGTAGGATAGGCTGGTAAGCTGAGCATGCGCGATAGTCAGCACGTGGCGAAGTGAAGCAGTGAGGCGGTTATCGAATATCGAATATCGATAGAGACAGCGACGGTAAGGTAGAAAGGACAGGGTGGAAAGGACAGTGTTACTGGCGGTTACCAGTAGAGACGGAGAGAAACAAAAAAGAAAAGGACAAGGTAGAGAGGACAGCGTTGCTGAAAGGACGCCGAGGCAGGGTCGGGAGAGGGTTCTTCAGAGGCATCAGCGGCGGAGAGGGGCGTGATGCGGGATACCCTGAGGGAACTTCTATTCGAAATCCCCGGTTTTCAGACACTGGCGGAGAGAGGCATCCCAAGGGAGTTGATTCCAGATCCCCCTGCGGGGGCTAGTCCAAGTGGCCCGCACGAACCGGCATCAGAGTCGGGAGGGAGCGCTGGGGAAGCGAGTTCCAGCAGTGGCACAAGTAAGAAAAAAAACAAAAACACAGGGAGGGGGGATACAACCACCGGCCCTCTCTCGGGAGGCGGGCATACAACTGCATCTCTCCCCACTGGGGATGATGGCGTGGGTCCAGCCCGCCCCCACTAATACCTATTTAGCGTTAGATAAGGGAGAAGGGGATGGGCAGGCAGGGGATTATAGTGGAGGAGGGGGGTTAAGTAAGGGGGCATGGCAAGTAGGAGACGGGACATATGCACTAAAAAACAAAAGTGGGCGGGGTTGATGGGTTTTACGTTCCTGTTTTCTGTAGGACGGGGCACGTCGGCCCCGGGGGATGCAGACGGGCTGAGCCCTGTCCCACTGGGCACGATGCCGTCGACAGCGGCCCTCGCTGGGCTTCCGTGCGTAGACGGATCGTTGGCCCCGGGTGGTCCACATACTGGAGCAACCGTGCTAGGCACGACAGCCCCAGGCAGCAAGGTGGTCAGAGGGAGCATGCCAGGCACATCTGCCTTGGGCATGGCGTCGGGCGGAAGGAGCATGCCAGGCACGTCGGACTTGGGCATTACGTCGGTCGAAGGGAGCATGCCAGGCACGTCAGCCTTGGGTATTGCGTCGGTCGGAGGGAGCTCACCAGGTACTTGGCAGAGCAGAGTCCCCACAGCGGGGGCTTATGTAGGCGATGGCATGCCTCCGGTGCCGGCGAAGCTGGTGAACAAGATCAGAAGGTGGGAGTTCATTGAGATGGGTGAACTTTTGCCCGAGTTCTGGGTCGGACCCAAAAAAGCTGAGGGGGATGTGGGGAAGGAGAAGCGAGGGAGACAAAGCAGGAAGGTCACAGACGTATTTACGTGGCTGCAGTGCTTCAGGACATACGTCGCCGTTCTTGCCACACATGAGCCAACCGTAGTCCCCGAGCTCATGGCATACATGGGACTAATCATCCGTGTGTCGCAGGACTACGAAGGCCTCGGATGGGTCCGTTATGACTCGGCCTTTCGGCGGCAGGCAGCCCTGTCCGGCAACAAGAAATGGTCGGCGGTGAATGGCACGTTGTTCACGATGAACTTTTCTGGGAGGGCGTCAGGCACGAGGAGGTGCGAGCTGTGCTTTGCCACCTCGCACAGTGAACGGGAGTGCGTTGAGAGCGGCAACCCCGAGCCGGACGTTGGCGAGCGACTGAGGAGCCTGGAGTCGGTGTTGATCGCCATGGCTAGGCCATCGCCCCCGGTGCGGCCACAGCGCCTCTCAGGTCAAGTGTGCCGCAAGTGGAACACAGTGGGCTGTACCTTTCCCAGCTGCAGACACGCGCATGTCTGTAGCAGTTGCGGCGGCAACCACCCAGCTGTTCATTGTGGGGGCTCCGGCCCTACCCCGAGGTTCATGGCACCAGCCGCCGCACCGTTCCTTCTAGGCGACTTCAGCCTCCAGGGGAAGACTATCGAATTGAATATTGTTTCGTAGTTGTTGAGTTGACTTGTTATGGTGATTTGTCTTTGCAATGAGATCCTAATCGTAGTTGTGTGAATACTGGGGAGGGGAGAGGACACTTTATGGTATAAGTAATCAGGGGAGGTAGCGGCTGGGAAAAGGGAGAAACCAGGAACCTTAAATCGCATGCGGGGGGTGGGGGGGAGGGGAGGGGAGGGGGAGTCAAAACTCGTATTACCTGTATTGATGTGTATTGCAGAGTACAAGTACATGGCAGACCATCTTCAGCTAGACGCAAGGCGCGCGAGAGGTGCGGTACCCCCTATGCAGCAGTTATTGGGGGTGAACACCCCACTGAGTTGGCGGGAGTGGGATCGGCAGCTGTCAGCAAACCCAGACCAAAGGCTCAGGTCGTACCTGGTCCAGGGAATTCGGGATGGATTCAGGATCGGCTTCGCGGGGGTGGTGAGGGGCTGGCAGCGGTGCCCCACTCAGAACATGCAATCAGCCAGGGAGCAGCCCAAGGTAGTGGATGACTACCTAGCAGAAGAATGCAGTACAGGGCGTATGGTTGGACCACTACAGCCGGACCTGTTCTCGCAGGTTCACCCGAACCGGTTCGGGGTGATCCCAAAGGGCAGGACGGGGAAGTGGAGGTTGATTGTGGACATGTCCTTCCCAGCCAGGTCATCCGTGAATGACGGTATCGATGAGTCCCTGTGCTCCCTGAAGTACGTTGGGATAGGGGACGCAGTGAAGGGGATTGCAGAGAGAGGTCCAGGCACGCAACTAGCAAAGGTGGATATCAAGAGCGCATACCGGAATGTTCTGGTACATCCGGACGATCGGTGGTTGTCGGGGTTGCTCTGGCGAGAAGGTCTGTTCATCTACACAACCCTGCCCTTCAGTCTCCGCTCGGCCCCGAAGATATTCACGGCGCTGGCAGACGCAGCTGAGTGGATGATGCTGAAAGATGGCGTTGATTTTGTTATCCACTATCTGGACGACTTTCTGCTGATGGGCAGGCCGGGATCGGGGGAGGCGCTGGAGAAGCTGATGTCGATCTTTCAGTGCCTTGGGTTCCCAGTCGCACCGGACAAACTAGAGGGGCCAGCCACATGCTTGGGTTTCGAGTTGGACACGAGGTTGATGGAGGTCCGCTTACCAGTCCAGAAGCTGCAGGAGGTGCGGGACCTGGTGAGCCAGTAGTGTAGCAAGAAAGTGTGCTCAGTGAAGGAGCTGGAGTCGGTAATTGGAAAGCTTGGGCACGCAGCTCAGGTAGTCACACCGGGAAAGACGTTCATGCAGCGAATGTTCGAGCTGAAAGCAAAGGGGGGTAGAGGTCGGAGAATGTGCAGGCTGAACGCTGGTTTCAGATCGGATATCCTGTGGTGGGCAACATTTCTCGAGTCTTGGAATGGAGTCAGTATCCTGAGGGGTCTTTCGCGAGAGCGGTCAACTAACCATGGCTGGACGGACGCCTCAGGCAGCTTTGGCTGTGGGGCATGAAACCCTTCGACAAGAGAGTGGATCCAGCTGGCGTAGTCAGCAGTGGCGAGACCGAGGGTCACCGAGGCTCAGGATGATGGAAAGAACTGTTACCTATTGTGCTGGCATGTGCTGCAATGGAGGGGAGGGGTGGTGACGATGCACTGTGACAACACTGCTGCGGTGGCGGTGGTTAACTCAGGTTATAGCAAGGTGCCCGAGATCATGCACTTGTTGCGGTTTCTGTTTTTCGTATAAGCAAGCCTCGAGCTTGAGGTGTGGGCAGTACACGTACCTGGGGTGGAGAACGGGATAGCTGATGCGATTTCCCGGAATAACTTACACCTGTTTTACTCACAGATACCGGCCGCTCGGGACTGCAGGACCAGCATTCCAGTGGATCTGAAGGCACTGTTGCCGAGCAGCAGCCGGATTGGACATCATCGGCCTGGGCCCAGTTGTTCGGGAGCTGTTTTCGGCCGGGTTAGCACCTGCCACAAGGCGAAACTACAGGTCGGGCACGAGACGCTATGTGGAGTTTTGTCAGTCGCAAGCAGTAGAGCCACCCTTTCCCACATCCGAGTCTACCCTCTGCCTGTTTGTAGCAAGGCTCCATACCCTGAACTTGTCGAGTGGCACTGTAAAGAACTATTTGGCAGCTGTTCGCTACTCACAGATTGCGCTGGGCCTGGGAGACCCAAAGATGCGTGGGATGGTGCAGCTGGAGTATGTCATTAAGGACATGAAGCGGAAGTCACAGGCACAGAAGTGAGTGCGTCTCCCCATCTCATTAGAGATGCTGGAGGGATTGAGGAGGACCTGGCTGGGGTACTCGAATGCCAGAGATGCAGCAATGTTGTGGGCGGCAGCTGCTACCTGCTTCTTTGGTTTTCTTCGGGTGAGCGAGATTGTCACCCCAGGAGAGAGGTTTGACCCAGCGTGCCATCTGGTTCAGGGCGATGTAAGAGTCAATGACACGGGCAATCCGCAATTCATGACGGTCCGGATCAAGGCGTTGAAGACCGACCCCTTTCGGAAGGGTGTCTTGATCTACCTGGGCAGGACACACAATGAGCTTTGTCCAGTGGCAGGGTTGCTTGGCTATATGGTACTGCGTGGGGGGAGTGAAGACCCTTTCTTCAGGTTTGAGGATGGAAGGTTGCTGACAAGGGAGAGGTTTGTCAGGGCAGTGAGGGAAGCGCTCACGAGCTGGGGCTACGACTGCACTCTCTACGCAGGCCATAGTTTTAGAAATGGGGCGGCGACAACAGCTGCACAGAAGACTCGCTCATCATGACCCTTGGCAGGTGGGAGAGTGCAGCTTACACGCTGTATATCAGAACGCCCCCGGACGTCCTATGTGGGGTTGCGAACACACTGGTGGGGCAGGAGCAGATGGGCAACAGGACGACATAGTCAGACGAACTGTCACCAGACTTGGGACATTGTCGGGGCACAGACTAGATGTTCATTAAAAAAAAATTTCTTTTGTTAAGTTATTCCCTGTAAGGGGTCACCAAGGCGACCCATGGGATGAGTGGGTGTGGCACCCACAAGCTCACCCAATCAGGTGAGAGCCTCATAGGCTGGAAAGAGGGAGGGGCTAAGATCGAACGTCAATGCCAAGGGAGGCCACACCCATCCCAGCAGATGGCAAACCTAGTTAGGAAAGTGACGTCGATCGAGTTGGAACGAATACGTAGCCGATTAAATGGAGTTAATGGTCTCATTAACTAAGGTTAATAGGCAAGTGACCTGGGCGGAGCCGGTAGGTGTAGGGGTGTAGGATAGGCTGGTAAGCTGAGCATGCGCGATAGTCAGCACGTGGCGAAGTCAAGCAGTGAGGCGGTTATCGAATATCGATAGAGACAGCGATGGTAAGGTAGAAAGGACAGGGTAGAAAGGACAGTGTTACTCCCATCCCACCCGCCCTATAGAGGAGAGATGTAGGGGGTTAATTCCAGCAGGGTAATCCTGCTGTGAGAATGCTGGGATGAGTGGGTGTGGCACCCACAAGCTCACCCAATCAGGTGAGAGCCTCATAGGCCGGAAAAGGGGAGGGGCTAAGACCGAACATCAATGCCGAGGGAGGCCACACCCATCCCAGCAGATTGCAAACCTAGTTAGGAAAGGGTCGTCGATCGAGTCGGAACGAATACGTAGCCTATTAACCAAATAAACTGCGCGTTCGCGGAGCTGAACGTTATATGGGGGGCTGGGTGAAATTGCGAATCAGTTGTCAACTTGAAAATAAAAATTGATATTCCGTGGAGCTGGATCACTGAATTGAATCCAAATTTTGCGCACAAGCAAAATACCCCCCTTAGAATAAAGTTACAGAGAGTTTTTTGTTAGAATAATGCACGAATAAAACGGCATGAAATAAGCCCACAGTACACAGAAAAAGAAATATAAAGAGTCAATTTGCGGTTACATGCCTCTGTTTGTGGTGGCAGGGCACCCGCGCCTTAACGTTGAATTCCGTGTTACGGGTTACGTAAGACTGTTACTTTTGCTTGGAAAATGGTGGTGCTCAGCTGAAAGGCAGTAAGTTATAGTTGGGGCCGCTTACTTCATTGATGGGGGAGGCCTTACTCAGTTTAGACCCTACATTGTGTAAGAGTACTAGACAGGTATGGCTTTAAATAGCACTAGATGCGTATAGACATAGTTTTTACAGGCCGTTTTGTGCTTCTTTTTTTTTTTTTCCTTCTCTTTTTCCAACAGTTTGATAGTTACAGTAAGTCATGGTAAGTGTAATACAGTCACTCTTTTAGTAATGATCAACTAGCTTGGTTTGTTAGTTTACTGGCTAGCTAAGTTTAGGATTATATTTGTCTTGCAGCCAGCTTGTTGCCTGTTTTGGAACAAATGAACAATAAGAATATCTTTAAATCAATGAACAAAAATGATGGACTTTCAAAATGTGTTGCCTTCTCTTGTTGCAGTGTGACAGAGCTATAACAAAAACTTGTAAGAATTTACCCGAGATTTTCCGAGGTAGGGGTAATTTGTTGCTAGGCAACAAATTGAATTAGCCCAAGATTTTCAATTACTCGTGGGTTGGATTTCTGCGGGTGGATTTCATCCGGGTTGGATTTCAGTGGGTTGGATTTCAGTGGGTCGGATTTCAGTGCTGCACACAGGGAAGGTCAAAATAGATAGTAAAAGGTGATTGGGTCAAAATAGATAGTAAAAGGTGATTGAGTTGAAACGGAGCTTGGATCTTTAACAACGTTTCAGCCACTCAAATTTGGTGTCAGTGTAGCTGAAGGGCAGGAGATACCTCTGGGCCAATAAAAAGAAAACCAAAAAAAAATTGTAGGTGTTTGGGCTCTACTGTACATTTTTGATTTTACGTAATTGGTCCTTTTCTCCCAAGTACTGTCACATATATACAGTAGGATGTCAGTTATCCGAGCACGTTGGGACCGAGGGGTGTTCGGATAAGAAAATTGTTCGGATATCAAAACCAAATTAGCTATGGATAAATACACAAATCTTTGCATCGTTGCTGGACAAAAGCCTTGTCCAGTTCACTAAACTCAGGCCTTCTCACTATCTTTCTCTTCTTAATACAATCTCCTTCTTCAATTTCTGTCGCAAACCGCTTCAATTTAGCCTCATTCTTGACGATATCATGAACTGTCGACCTACCAACGTTAAATTGTTGGGCTACGCTCGTCATAGACAGTCCTTTTCTTATACTTTCACAAATTTTAAGCTTTTCTTCAATTGTTAGCACAATTCTTTTCCTTTTTCCCCCGGTTGCCTCAGCCATTTTCGAAAAAAATAGCAGGCGCTCAGATATACTGTAATCCATGCGGGTAGCTTTCCGGCGGCGGGGGGTGGGCGGGTCATTAAGTCGGTAAAGGGGAGCCAAACTTTAGTTGTTCGATTGATCGACGTTTTCGGATAACTGACGTTCGGATAACTTACATCCTACTGTATATATATTTATTCCACCCTAGATATCTTCACAATGGTATGTTTAGGTAAGTGACCTGTGAGATATCCCACTATCCCAAGGCATTATCTCATGGCTGCATTATTATTATTATTATTATAACTTTACAACCACTATATAACAAAGAGAATTACAAGAGATGAAATGTGACATAATGGGTGGATGAAGGACAAACTCTATGTACAAGAGAGCAGCCTAGTTAGCTAAAAGAAAAGAAAAGGTATATAAATGATAATAAAACAGCTAAGTATGAGAGGGGAGCTGTACTGCGCAAGCTCATTACCAGAGTATTTATAGCAACCCGGCCTGGCTGGGGGCCTGGCTACAAGTTTTCTGGGTTTTTACAGTAGTGAGAGCCTACCCAGCCAGGTTAGAGCAGCTGCTTAATATCAGCTGGGGTTGTGGGAGCCCCTAGTGAGTTTTCGATAACTTTATACCTTGAAAACCACTTATTATACTCTGCAGAGTGATATGGCTAGATATTTAACTCTCGGGCTATATTTTCACTGCCTTTGGCTGGTGAAAAAATTAGCCTGCTCGTGAAATATTTCACCATATCACACTCTGACTCATGTAATAAGTATTATATATATATATATATAATACTTATAGCACGAGTCAGAGTACAATATGGGAAAATATTTTACGAGCACGCAAAATATTTTCACGAGCCAAAGGCGAGTGAAAATGTGGCGTGAGAGTAAAATATCATTCCCATATTGTACGACGAGTGTGTTAAGTGATTTATTGCTTCTTTGAAATTTTTCTCAACCGGTTACAATACAATTTTCATTGATTTTACTCGCTACGCGCGCGCTACAAGGAGCGTACAATATAAACCGTACAATATGGGAGAATACAGAACGCTCGCGTGATGCGGAAATATTCAAGTAAAAATATCAAAGCTGCAATAAATATATATATATATTATATATATAGCTATCAGGGGTGCCCTCACTTATATTCACTTACTCAATTGTAGTTCCATACACTTCCATTTCTCCACCTAACCTCACTAACGAAAGACAACTCTAATTATCTCGCACCATTGCGTCACATCCACTTTTAGTGGTTGCGAATTTCTTCTTTACCTAATTGCTAATCCACTCTGTGGTCTGGTCTGGTATGCCCATATGGCTTCCCCGTTACAGTTACCTGACCAGTTCAAGCCTGAGAAAACCTTCAAGTTCCCAAAGAGAATATTTAGAGGGAAGAAAGAGAGGTAAGAGTGCTCATTGCTAATAGCAAAGTATTAGCCAAGTAGCTATAGCTATCATCTTTGTGTTGTGTGGGGAAACAACCATCAAATGCAAATATTTGGAAGACTGTCTTTCTTATCATGCTGTAACATTAATTCTATAACACATGTTTAACTCACATGCCATAATGTGTAGAACAGCAATCTTTTAGTGATGAACGTAAGTGAAAATAGCCTGGCTGAGATAACGTTCGTAACGAGATCGTTTGTTTGTAAAAGACCTTGCCACGCCCATTACACCAAGAAGGGGTGTGAAGTCCGGCGTAGGTAACCCTTTACCTTCCCATTAAATGTGGGCGTGGGGGGAAAGAAAGTGTCCGGTGAGGCTCCACATCAGATTCGTCGGAGTTACTATAGTGGCGCCCAATCAGATCGCAGTTGGCATTCCACTGTGAGATACTAAATTTAAAGTGAACGAACGTTTCTACGCAGTGCAGGCCAATCTATTCTAGACAATGGTCAGGACCAGAAACTACGGAACAGGATTCACCTCTCTTCCTACTATTTTGGGATTCAATTAAAACCATTGCCTTTCATAAATTAGTCATTAATTCTGATTTCTGTTCATAGATAATGTTTATTATAACAAGCAAAGTACTGCGTCCGATTAATCCATAATGTAGTAGAGCCGTGAATGCGAACGTACTACTGTACACAACGTAAAAACACTCACTAGAACCACACGATGCTTACCAATTTATACCTCATAACACTGAATTATAACTCGTTGTTAACCGAGTGTAACCATAGATATGGTGTAACAGGCTACTTCAATACCTCCTGTATTCGTGCGTCCACCGCGTCCCGGCACGCCAACCAAGTCGGTAAAGGGTCTGGCTCGTAAGACGATCATTCCGCAGTACTTCTATAGCTCCAGTGCGAGGACTCAGGCAACTTCTATAGCTTCCACCTGTGCAAGGACTCAGATAGCTTATATGGCTTCCACAGGCACTGAAACAGTCCTGGATACTGGCAATCATGTCTTCTCGAGAGCAAGATCTTAGGCACTTTCCTGAAAGCTAAAGCTGGTAACAGCAGAAAGTCTAAGAAGCAGACAAGAACTACCAGAATATCTTTTCCTATGTTAGAATCTCCATCTGCAAGCTTTGTTGATTATCCTGACTCTCAAGACAAAGATATGGATGTAGAAGATGCAAGTGATTTTCACCTGGAGGACAACTCTGACGCTACTACTTGTCCCACTGTTGAGCCCACTTCCTCTCGTCGACGACAACGTTGTCACTCAGTATCACACAGAAAGCAGCAAGAAGCATGGGAAAGAGTTCGACCTGGCTTGTTACAATGTTTCACTACATCTCTTGCTATGCCAACTCAGCAACTGTGTATGTACTGTTCCAATAGTGCAGAATATCTTTGCCAAGATTGCTCAGCTCTGACGTATTATTGTGAAAGCTGCTGCCTCGCTCATCATAAATATGCAAATATTTTTCATTATCCTGAGCGCTGGATTGATGGCCAGTATGTGCTCTCCCCCTTCGATGGTGTTTCTATTCCGATTACCCATGATTGTGGAACAGCATATAATTATAATAAAAAAATTACTGTAGTTTCTCTAAAGGGTAAATTTATGTTGTAATACATACTCCACAGTTACTAGTTATTTATTTGGTTTCATTGTCATAGGCCAGCATCATGGAATCCACTTATGTTGGGTTTATGGCAGCCACTCCGACAAGACCCAATCTAGCATTTACCCTGGAACTGATGAATCCTCGTGAGTGTCAGAATTCTCTGCATGATGTGGCCAACTTATTGGGTTATAATATAACACTCTGAGAGGTGTTTGGAAAACATCCTTAGCAGAGTTGTATTTAACACCTTCTGGAAGCTTATTACAACACTAAGTAACATGTTTCAATGGCACTGCTAATAAATATTGACCACACCTCATTCACATAACCTCAAAATTTTTAGATACATAAATGATTGACAATGAATACATAAAAATAGATTGAATAAAGTAGCTAAACAGTTTTAAAGCTGTCCTTTCAACATAAGTAGAAGAAATATCACGATATGCACTCCATTTATGATCCATCATGTTCAAGATAAATATACCTGCATTGACACATAAAAATATAACATAAATCAATAAGCAATATACAAACACATTCATAAATGCTAGTAAACACACTATTCTAAACACACACACACACAGACTCCGCTTAACACTCAATTCTAAACACGCTCACAAATGCAACTAAACACACTATCCAAAATATGTGACCCTCTACGGGAAAATCGGGCACAATGCGGCAAGTACCATTTTTAGCTACGATCAAAATTGTCATTTTAGTCATTTTTTTATCAATTATTTTTTAAGCCCGAGAATTCATGAACTTCACTTACTATAACCCTCATCAGTTCATCATCTTTTTTTCCTTTTTTTTTTTAGGTGATGAAGAATTTGATGGCCATTTTACCAACTATTATGAAGGTAATAAATTTAAATTTAAATAATTTTTTCGATAAAAAACAAAACAAAACAACTTATTATAAAGCTTCTAGGGATGTCTCATCAGCAGAGTCAGGCTCTGCTACTCCACTATTTGAAGACGAAGATGACCTCTATGATCCTCTGGATTCTTTGGACTGCTCTGTACCAGACATCGAGCCTTCATCATTGCATCCTGACCACTCATCTGTTTTCTTGTCACCACCCCATTCCGACCCCACTTTTCTTTCCCCTTCCGATACTGTGTTCGTTGCCTGCCGACGGAGCAGCATCATCTGTGTAAAGGAAAGGAAGAGGTAAAGAAAGCCATCACCAGCAAGGACGAAATGACTTACCTCAACTGAGCAGTTATACCAGTTTTTAGCCCGTCACAGTCACCATCTCCTTAACCATCACCAACTCCTTCACCAGTTTCGTCACGCCCTTCTAAAAGAATTAGAAGTACAGACATCAATTATTAATTATTATTTTTTATTTTTAGTCATCTCTTTTAAATTATGTATGATCTATACAAGTAATACACATCTATACTTTGTTCTTATGTCCAGTGTTATCAAAATCTATCTATTTACATTGAATACGCAATATAATTATCCCAACTCAGCTAAAACCACTAAAAAAATACTCTAATGGACAATAGTAAAAACAGACATTACCAAGATAAATAAAACTATTACGTGCGAACACTAATAAAAATGACTCTAGTACGTGCTGACACGAATAAGAATGACTCTAGTACATGTGGGCACTAACAAGAATGACTCTAGTACATGCGGGCACTAAAAAGAATAACTCTAGTACATGTGGGCACTAAAAAGAATGACTCTAGTACGTGTACACACTAATAAAAACCCACAGGCCCACCTCACCACTCAGATAGCCTCGAAGGACAAAATTTAACAACAGGAAGTGAAACTGGAAGTGACATCATGTGACACGCCCACCAGTGAAGAAATAATTTGGCCTCAAGGACTTCGCCCGTACCTCCAAAGATCACCTGATTAGTAAATTATTTCATCGGGTATCGTAATTTCCTTACAACAACAGCTACTACAATCAAACTGACATACACTGTAAAAATGTTGGCGTGAAAACCCACCAAATTCACACCAAAATGGTGGTGTGAATCCACACCATCAATGCATAGCGTGTCCTACACACTTTTTACCTAGTGTGAATACATACTTAGCGTGAATTCACACTCATTCACAGGGCAAAATTTCTAAGTTTTAAAAGGGAGTTTTCAGATTGTGTACTTGAAGTTAGCAATGAGTTGAGTTACAAAGTATTCAAGGTTTACAAGTGATTGCCAAGAAGTATGCAAGTAGTTCAAAATGACATTATTGAAACGCTTATGACTCTTAAAGTGGAATTTTAAACCAATACAAATAACATGAAAAATACAAAAGCAAACAAATTAAATATTATATAAATAAATAAATAAATAAAAATATAAAGTTAAGTAAAAACATAAATAATATAGATAAATAAGTACATAATTAGATAACTGAAGAAACAGAATTACATAAAAATATATAATGAACAAACATAATAATAACTAAATATATAAAATGTATAAATTAGTAAATAAATAAGTAATTAAATAAATAAACAAGTAGATAAATGAATAAATAAGCAAGTGAATAAGTTAGTAAGTAAATAAATAAATAAACAAGCAAGCAAGCAAATAAATAAATATAATAAATTCATTAATTAATTTTTATTTATGTGTATTTTTAATCCTTTGTTCATTCATTAAAATATTTATTTAATTATTCATTTTTTATGTTGATATATTTATTTATGTATTTTTTATTTACTTCTATATTTTTTGTTTTATATTTTTTGTTTGTATATTTATTTATTTATTTACTCATTTATTTATCATTAATTTATTACATTCTCAGTTTTATTAGTGGTTATCAAGATCATTTATTCATTTGTTTTTTGTCAGGGTGGTAATAATGTTCAATAAAAGTTACCTCTACCAAATATCACAAATAAAGTAGTACCGTGCAACAAATTAGGTACGGTGTCGCAAATTCGGTATGGTGTCAAATAATTGGGTACGGTGTCACCAAAGAAATAAGTGCTATTGTTTGTAGCTTGACAAATTGGCGATCTGTAAAACGCGTACTACAGTTTCTCTCCAAAAGAAAGACAAGGCCGTTGGAACCGCTGAGGCTGGTGAGGTTTCGGCCTCACCACTTTTTTTTGCCGAAGTGGGCGTGGTTTTGTTTGCGCGAGCGCTTATTTTCACGTTGCTTTTTAGCTTAGGTAAAAATGGCATCAATGTTGGAGTCCAAAGGTGAACTATGATTACTTAATTTTCCACACCATTGACTTTGTTTACCAAACTCAAATTAGTATTCTATTCAATTTATTCACACTTTCAATTTATATAAACTTATGGAAGTCTACCTGCATACAATGTTTTTTTCTGTGTACTTTACTTTCACCACCCCACCTTGAGCATGCCTATAAAACTACCAGTCATTCAGTCATTTTTTAGTTGTTGTTCTTGTTCTAGTCGTTGTGATTACATTATATTGAAGAACCTCGTGAACTAACCTTACCACTACCTAGCTAACCACCATTGTGAGTGTAGCCAGAGCTAAATTACAGTCAACTAGCTACTAAAGTTTTGGCTGCATTCAATCATCCATGAAGCCTAGAAAGCTGCAAGTGCCAGTAGTTGGAACAGAGCCGCACCAGCCATCCTCTCCCCATTCAAGTTCCCAAGGAGAGAATTTGGGAAGTCGTAAAAAGATCGTTTTTGCCCCAGTGGTTCCAAAGGTGGCCTTGGCTTCATTATTGTGAAGATATGGATGCAGCATTCTGCTTCATTTATGTGAAAGCCTACTCTGAGAATAAGCTTAATTCAGTAAGTAATCTTGAAACCACCTATATTTCATCTGGCTACACTAATGGGAAGGATCCATGTGTTAAATTTCCAAGCCATGGGTCCAGTAGATGCCATAAGGATGCAGTACTGAAGACCATTACTCTCCCTGAAACTACCAAGGATATAGGAGAAAGTCTGTTATCTCAACTTGCTAAAGATAGATTGGAGCGTCGACAGTATTTTTTGAAATTACTATCAAATGTCCGGTTCTTAGCTAGGCAAGCATTACCTTTTCGAGGAGGTGGGGATGAAAGTAATTCCAATTACATGCAATTGCTTAACTCCGTGGGGAAGATGACTCTAGGGTATTTCAATGGATAAAAAAGATAAATATACATCTGGTGATATGCAAAATGAAATGATTAAAGTAATGGCACTTCAAGTCCTTCCAGAGGTTGCCATTTCAATACATTCAGCATCTTTTGTTACCTTGATGGTTGATGAAACAACTGATGCTTCAAATCATGAGCAAGTTGCATTGTGTATTCGTTGGGTTGATGCTAACTTTGAAGTCCATGAAGACTTCATTGGCTTTTTCATGGTGGATGCAATTGATGCTGATACGATTACTGCAGTAATATTTGATATTCTTAGGCGTTTAAATCTTTCTATTGCCAAAGTAAGAGGGCAGTGTTACGATGGTGCTGCTACAATGTCAGGTAAAAATGCTGGAGTAGTTGCTAAAGTATTAAAAGAAGAGCCTAAAGCTTTGTACACACACTGCTATGGCCATTCACTCAGCCTTGCATGTGGAGATGCAATCAAACATTCTAAAATTATGAAAGATTCACTTGATACAACTCATGAAATCACAAAACTAATAAAGAAGTCCCCACGTAGAGATACATTGTTTGAGAAACTGAAAAGTGAGTTGGCCCCTGATACACCTGGTGTTAGAGTTCTTTGTCCAACAAGATGGACAGTAAGGGCAGACTCCTTAAAGTGTATCGTAGACAATTTTGAAGTTCTTCAAGAATTGTGGGAAGAAGTTATTGACTTAGTGAAAGACACTGAAATGAAGGCTCGTATAAATGGAGTTGCATCTCAAATGAAGACTTGATTATTATTTTGGAATTTGTTCAGGGCATTTGATTCTTAAACACAGTGATAACTTGAGCAGAGTATTGCAAAAGAGTGACATATCAGCCTCAGAAGGTCAGGAAGTGGCCTCCATGACTTTGATAGTTCTTAAATCTATACGTTCTGATGACATGTTTAAGTTATTTTGGGAAAATATTTGTAAAGAGGTTGAACATTTTAGTATTTCACCACCAGGTTTACCACGTCGTCGTAAAACTCCTTGAAAATTCGAAGAAGGAAATGCAGAGAGTGTGTTTCCTGAAACACCAGAGGACCACTACAGACCTATCTACTTTGAAGCATTGGATCTCATCACCACTTCTATTACTGATCGATTTAATCGGCCTGGTTATAATATTTTTCATAATGTTCAAAATCTTATTCTAAAAGCAGTTCAAGGACTGGATTATGAAGCTGAGTTAAAGTGTGTGGCTAATTTCTATACGACTGATTTTAATTATGAATTATTAAAAACTCAGCTGGAGATACTGAGAGCTAATTTCACTCCATCAAACCTCTGTTAAAATCATTGATGTTACTGAATTCTTCAAAGCAATGACTCCAGTTCAGCGAGAACTTTTATCTGAAGTGTGTCAATTGTTTAAACTCCTACTTGTAATACCAGCAACTAATGCTGTCAGTGAATGGTCCTTTAGTGCTTTACAAAGAGTGAAAACGTATTTGCGTTCGACAATGGCTCAAGACAGGCTGAATCACATCATGACTCTGCATACTCATCGAGGTCTTACTGATGATCTAAGCTTGATTGAAAGTGCTAGCCGATTTATTCATGGAAGTGATCATAGAGAACAGATTTTGGGAAATTTGTGGCAACTGATATTAAAAAATGTGATTGAAACTTTTTATTTGTAAACATAAATTAATTTTTCTTGAACAATGTTTGAAACTTGTTTTTAAAATATAAATTAAATTTTCTTGGCTAATAATTGGCCGTGATTATTTGTAAATATCAATTAAATTTTCTTGACTAATATTGGCCTCACCACTTTGTATTTGTTTCCGACCCCCCTGTGATGACACTGTTAATGTCCGCTCTACTGATGACAATATCAATGTCCGCTCTACCGATGACACTATCAATGTCCACTCTGGTGACACTATCAATGTCCACTCTACTGGTGAAACCATTAAAGTCCCCTCTATAACTAATGAGATTAAAGTCCCTTCTGCTGATGTCACTACTAAAGTCCACTCTTCTAATGTGACCACAAATGTGTCCACACCACCTCTGCCTGGTCAATTCTCTCTCAGTTTGTGGGTGTATGTGTTTGTTGGTATAACAGCATTGTTTGCTGTGATCATCCTAATCCTCACCCCACTCTTCATTGCATACTTCAAGTGGAAGAAAGCTGCACGCTCCTTCAATCGTGAGTTTGCTTGATATATATATAAGTATTTTGTGTACATGAATGTGCATACGTGATTTGATCCATAATTTTGTCCTTTTTTTCATGACATTTTGTGATTTGACGAGAAGCAAACCGTTGAAACGATGATTAATTCAATTTTGCTATCCTTGCTATCCATGCTTCATTAAATAACTTTCACTATTCTGATAGTTAGTTGTACTAGATGTTTACGATATGAAGTAATGCTAGGTTCCTCATAGATCTGCTATGCTATTACTGCTACAAAAAGAGACATGTTCATACTATTATGCTGACAATTGGCCTAGTCCAATGGGACAATCAAGTTTTATGACTTCGTTGCATCAAACAATATAATACTTAAATATCTAATGTAACTAAATACACGTATGACAACAACAAAAGAGTGTCAATTTTAACTTGATAAATGTAATAATTAGTGGTAAAAGTACACAATTCTGGGGATGACAGTATTATTGTACACATGAGCCAAAAGTAGTCCATACGTAAAGAGTTTAATCTTTGGGAGTTCAGGGGTATCGGAACGGGTGCAGTCGAGCGGCCATGGCCGCACCAATATAATTTAACAAAAAGGGGTGTGTCTATTAAGTTTTCAACTCTTTACCAGATCTCATGATCATGGTTGCTGTTGAACTTGGGCTGTCGAAATCGAGTAGTCAAAATGACTTCTGCTGGGATTATACAGCTAATATCGAGCCTTTTGAAAGATTTTAAGGAAACTCCTAACTAACGTGGTCCTTCATTTACTATTCCAAATCTGATCATTTGGAAAAACAAACCTAGTTCAGAGGCCTTTCCAGCATTGTTGATTTGCTATATGGCCACTTTTGCACTACTATGAGTCTTCCCATTTAGTTATTTGCAACACATACTTGAAAATCTTTGAAAAAATGAAGTTATGACTTCCATAAAAGGCAGGCATTTGTAAGTTCTACTTATGGTGAATTCAGTTTTTTGAAAGTTTATTTGTCATTGTGTTATTAAGTCCAAGTAATATATTAGCTGTACAATATATATACACTCCACATAATATAATTATAATTTAACAAATAGTATTTGACATGAACCTACTGATGTTTATTGGCATTTGGATTTATTTGATACTCAGAGCATAGACTAAATTTTTTTACTCATCTGATGAAAAACTTCTATATTGTCTTTTGTATTAATCAAACTCATTGCTTGAATAAATAAGTGTGTGTGGTTAAGTGGAAATATGGCTTCCTTGGAGATGAAAGTAGAGAATCAGTAGAGTAAGTGAATGAAAAAAGTATGACAACTTGATAAAATGTTGTAAATTAAAAAAAATCATTGATACAAAGAGCATTAAGTCATGAGAACTTACATTTTTGAAACAGATCAAGACAGGGACAGAGAGGGACAAAGGGGAAGAAAACAGCATATTGTAACTTAATAACTCTGGGTATTTGCTAGTATTTTAATGGTACTGCACTTGAGTTCCATCATTTGCACTTTTGTTTCAACGTTAAGATTTGTATTCAATGCAGTTTATCAGTAAATCTTGTGGAGATAAATAATAATAACCTACACTTACAGCAATTACCTACAATATGTTTAATTATAATTTTTGGTGACTATTATTTATTACTTAAACTATATGCACTGCTGATTAGTCTCGTATGCTAAGTAAGTTTGTGCAATTGTGGGAATTGTCAGGGGCCAATACTAGAACAAGTACTCAAAGTGGTTACATAATTATTTTTTTAATTATTTAGTGTATATACTAGCTTTATTGTGGTATTGCACACACATAATTTTTAATGCCAGTCAATTTTTCATTTTTTATTACTTCAGTTTTTTTTCCTTCTTTCTTTCTTTACAAGAACAATATTAGTTTTATAGCCGGTTATGTAATTCTTTAATTACTTACAAATGTTATGCTGAAGCACAAATTAATATTGTACACGTAAACTAGCTCTATTGTGACATTTGCGCTATAATAATTATGGCTGCTCATGCACAAGTTTTCTTTTTTAATTTTTTATGTCTGGTGCACTCATCCAAAATGATGGATTTTTACCCCCATTTTGGGGCTCAAGCTACCCATTATTTACACTAAAATGAGAGAGAATACTATCATTTTGCTGTTTTATTTCATTTAGAAACTTCCAACAAGCTTGATATTCTTACTACTGCTGATACAGCATATGGAACATCAAATTCTCAAACTCAATTAAGTATCGTAACTTCTGCGAATTCGGTATATGGGATACCAGAAGCTGCAAACACAACTTTTATAGAATCTGCAGATTTGGCCTATGGAATACATTCTGTGCACAATGAAGAGCAATATGCTGAAGTAGCAAATTGATTATAAGCAATGAATGAAGTGATATTATTACTTAAATAATAACTATATTAGCTATAGCTAATACTGATTTAGAGATTCCAGACACTTAGCTACATAGCAATTTCAGAATTTTGTCCTGCTGATAGTTTTTAAATAGTTCTGTAGTGCTAGTTAATCATCATTTTGTCTTGCTATTTTAATATAGTTGATAGGTACTATTTTTCAAATCAAGTGCCATAACAGCATCCACAATCAGGAAATTAAATAAGCATTGGTTATCTAAGGATGATAACAAGTGATACCCAAACAAAAACATTATCAAAGGGAAATTGGTAATGGTCAGTGGAATTTGAATTCAGTGCCAAATTACTTGTGTGATATATTGTATATTGGAATATGAGAGGTATTAATGTTTAATTATTTCCATTTACATCCTACTACATCATCTATGTTCCTGAAGTCCTATTTAATTCTTGGTTTTTGTCACATTTGCACAAGGCTTGAGCTGCTCCCTTCCCTTTATAAAAAAAGGAGGCTCAGTGTGGTAGAATGCTCTACCACATTCAACAAACTTATTTTAAAAGTATTATCTAATACAGGACGCAGTATTATGACAATTCGATTGGTTTGTGCCTGCACATGATTCAATTAATGTTTGGTAAAGGGTCATTGATAGTCTCCCTCAGTGCATACTCCATTTCAGCGTCTTGTACAGCAATGGCATAGCTGCCAATGGGCACTGGGGCACAGGTCCTACCGACTACTAAGGTAAAAGTGGGCCCTTTCTATAGCATCAACTTTAACCTTCATTGAATAGTTATGCTGAAGGAGGAGAGTATATTGTGCATTTTTGGTATGGCAACAGTGTATGTATTCATTTTATTAGCTGAACCAAGTTGATTAAGCATCATCAGTAGCAACAAGGGTGGTGCGAGTATTCATAGAAAAGCTAAGTAAGGTTTAGTCAAGCATTGTCAGAGAACACAACGGTGGTGTGAATACATAGGAGGTGAAGAAAAGTAAGTGAGAAATAAAGCAGACTGGTGTAGCTAATGTGGAAGGATGGGTCACACAGGGGTTGTAAACGCATTCAAAACTATCCGTTATTTATCAATTAACATAAATAACAGAGAGGTGAGGCATACATAATGGCCCATGAATTGTAATCACTGATATACCTGTCAATAATAGCTTATTGCATTGCAGTGATGTGTAATCATAGTGTATCATTTCAACCTCCAAAGATGTTCCCAATTTGAATTTGTTACTTGTTACTTGGATGCATGTCCAGCACACAGAACTAAAGAAGCCATCTCCTGTGCCAGAGTACATAATAATCATTTATGCTTAAAATCAATACCAACAATAACTACAAATATAATCCTTTCATTTCTCCTGGAAACTATGGTTTAAAAAAATAATTTAAAACTTGAGGGTCCACGAACGCACAGTGGAGTCAATGAACTGGGGCATGGCTTCAAGCACTCGTCAAAGAATCCAGGATCCACATCTACTCCACTGTCTCTAAAGAGAACCACTCTTAATAGAAAATGTGAAACTGATGACAAGAGTTCAAGTGATGACAATATAGCAAGCTATTGCTTACCACACAAAGGACTATACTTTAGACTTTGAAACTATGTGAATTGACAGAAAGTGATATCTTGAAGTTGATTTCATCATAACACATTTGTAAGCATTGAGAGGACAATGAGAAGCACAGAGTTGTAGATGGCTTTGTTCATAACTGTGACCAGGTCTCCAACCTGATGATATCTTTGCAAACCTCACACTAGACAGCATTCATTGGTAGAGTCCACTGTAGGTGGTAAATCAAGACAGCAAAGTTCCTGCAGGTCTCTGAAAGAATTATGCATATCCGTACCATACTGATAAAAGTAAACAACTGCAATCTTTTCATCGAGCATCTGATAAAAAGTTACTTCAATGGCTAGTTCACCCTTCCCATTTCAACACCATCTTTAAGCTCAAGAAATTCTGTGTTGAAGGTAACACAAGTATGTGCATGGTGTGCCAGATCTATAATTTTAACAGTAGAGAGGAGAACAGATTCGAGGGAAATGTAGATCACACCACCATGGGTAACAAGACCCTGCAAGTGGCTCATTTTGCTGCGAAGGCATGCTGATCCACAGAATCTTGATATCTCCAAACTCTGTTGTAGATATTTGAAGTCAGCATTGTAGAATCCCAACACATTTCAAATTGTTGCTGGAAGAGGGAATGCACCATAAAAGGGGTAGAATAGGAGATGAGCAAGATAGAAGAGGATTTGCAGAGACAGCATTGATAAGCTGGGAACATTCAGTGATTACCAACAATTGGATGAAATGATCCTTTCGAGCAGGAGTGTGTCCATACAAGGTAAGAAACAAAGGGGCGTGCCTTGAATAGCACGGGCATGGCTAGGAGATGACCACTTGTGATCAACTGGGCATGAGACAAAGGGATTTTTGTCCGGAATAGCAGGGAACGCAAGGATTTGACTTCTCACTGAGAGCAGGGCGGGGGGCATGTCCATAACTACATGGCCATGTCTGGAATAACTAGGAGGCAAACTCTTACTGACAGCAAGGGCAGAGATGAACAGGTCATGTCTGGAATATCAGGGGTGTGTCTAGAATGGTGGCTTCTTACCGACAGCAAGGCAAGAGATGAAGAGGTTGTGTCTAGAATGGTCTATAACAGCTAGGGTGACCTCATATTGACAACACTTGACAAGAGTCAGAGCTAGCACTACAGATTTGGCCTGAGGCTAGCTACATGCACCTATTAGCTATACATGCGAAAAGTATTGTTCCCCATGAATCTTGGGGGATGGAGTGAAACGTATAGGTTTCCCACGAGATCGAAAATGCTGGTAGCCCAGTCCATCCCAATAAAAATACTCACAAAAAATCTACTATATACCCACTCTTTTTTGTAACTATACCCTTCCATGCAGGATCAATACATTCTAACAGAATCTGAGGGAACAGTTTTAGTTTGATGCTGGCAATTGATTAGATCTTTCCGAGTTGAATAATTAAGTAAAGTCTGGCTTGTGGGACTGTATATAGATTTAATTTGTAGCTTAATCAGTCTTCTGGTTGATTATAGTGCAATGACCAAGTAGAATACTTGGGAGAAGTATTAGAAACTGCAATTGCAGTATCTGAACTGGTGGGTGTGGCTGTTGCAGAGGACATCAGCCAGCCACTCAACACTTTTCTAACACTAACTCATCAACTGTGTGAAAATAGACATGCTTAGATTCGTCATTGACTGTTTGACTCCCAGTGCTAATAATTACTATTTTGAGTTTTGTGCTGTTTAAACAATGGTGAAAATAGATGTGTGTATTTTCAGCATCGATTGTTTATTTCCCAGTGCTAATAATTACTATTTTTTGTTTCCTAAACTAACTACTGTGAATTTTGTTTATACAGTATGAAATGGTGGGAGTATACACAACACCAGAACACACCACTGTAAACTACTACATATACCTCGGGCCTTTGGCCCTCAGTTGTGTATGTCCCATACCAAAACCTCCATGTCATGGTGTAACCAAACATATCAGTTATTTATCAATCTAGTCATTTATTTAAATTAACAATAGACTGACAAGATCTCTATATTGTAAGATGAAGTCCTATGTGCTTTCTACCAAAAAAATCATATTTTTACTAATGGTAATGATAAAAAAAACAATGTTACATTTAATGAGGCTGATAAAAAAATAACAACATCAGTTTATGAAATTAATATAATGTGTGAAGAGGCTAAACTTGATTCTTATCACACATCCATCATGTGCAAAGTTCCAAATATCTTTATGCTTTAATGTGTGTAACATTATTACACTTTTTTGGCTTTCTATAAAATAAACAATACACAAGAAATGAAAAGTGAAGGAAAGGCAAGATACTAAATTCATTACATATATGTGTGTGTGTTAATTTCTGTTTATATTATCTTGCCATACCGTAAGGGACATGTGCAAAAACAGCAAATTCAGCCACATTCAAGGATTGTAACAATGACAAATAAAAATTAGAGCTACAACCCAAACTAAAAAACCCCACTGAGAGGATCAACCCTCAGTCTGCTAATATTTATCTAATGGTAATCGTTAGATGTAACTTGAAATTAGTACTGATCACATTTAGCTTAATAGGGACTGAAAACAGCAGCCATGTTGAAACAAAATGCAAGGTGAGCAATAAATTCTAGCATGCAATATCTTACAATACTAGTGATCTGCTTCAGCACAAATGGCGAGCGAGCTGGTCTGATTGAAATTTAAATTTGAATGCTAGTTGCAAATAATTATTATTTGTTAGTTAAATTTTTTGTTTAGTTTATTTGTGCTACTCTTTAGAACACACAACAAATTTATGTATACTTGGGTACTGGAATACCAGCACAAGACTTGCGCGTTGTATTCTTGTGCTCCATTCAAAATGTTCTATTGTACCAGAGGTCTAGTAGATGCAGCATTACGTTGTATTCTTTTAGTGACCTGACTATTGGACTTTGGATTTTCAAGTAAGAACAAATCTGTTACGTAAGGCATATAGCTATGACAAACAGCGCATTGACGAAGTTAACTTACCACCACCTCTAAAAGAATAAATGAACTCGGCTAACTTTGTAAGACCTAACTGTGAACGCCTCTCCTATCCTGTCAGTGTAGCTCTTTGCCTTTTCAAGGTCTTTTTCCCGAATTTCTTGCACCCGTGCTAATGTTAACGTTTTAAAGTAGCCTCCGGGGGTGGACACGCATTGACCTCTTTGAACTTTGCCATATATATATATAATACACCAAAATTTCAATTGAGACTCGTTAGTGAGAGTCTCGCTTCGCTCGCCCAATTATAATTGGACATGTGAAAAGTGATATGTTTGTTGTTTTTTCAATGACCAACTAAATGTATAATTAGAAGAGAACTTACTTGTAGTTGCGATTCTAAACTCTCTACTTTATCCTTCAAGGCTGCAATTTCTTCTAATTCTTTTGTCGCAGCAGTATCAGAATTTCCATTAAAAACTGTGTCACCATCTGGATCTTTGTACAGAAGTAGGAGCTATAACACAAACATGCTATAAAATAACTGAAATAACAATATGCAACATTAATTACTAAGTACACACACAAAGCGATCATTTATGAATTAATATGAATCATACTGGTGGCTCCACAATTCCTGAGAGTGACACAAAACCTTTCGTACACTGAGAGAGATGAAATATAGCTACATGCAGCATTTATCAGCCACACATCAAACATCAATATTGCCTACATACATAGTGCACATCACAAGCTACACAAACACAGCAAAAATACATTGTTTGACTTAATACTAGTGTAGCTAAGATCTAGCCTGTAAGCTTGTCTCAGCTCTGTCCTCCTTCTCTCCTTGATGGAAGTGGCCCCACATTACTTTACTACTAATGTGCATATCATAAATTTATTATAAAAATAGGGTGTTGTTCTGCCAAATTTTGAGTCTAACTGAATTTTGTAGTAATTTTTATTTATTTTTTTACATTATTTTTTTACATTATTTTTTTACATTATTTTTTATCACATTAAAACAATAATTAGATGTATTCTCTCTCTTTCATAGATTTTTTAAACAATACAGAATTAAAAAGATTTGGTCGCCACTGGGAATCGAACCTAGGACCGCTTGCTTAAAGCACAAGCTCTCTTCAACTGAGCTACGACAACCAGCCGGCTAGCAAACATTTCAATTCTGCATTTATACTGTTAAGAGGTATTTTTTTTAATTAAAAATTAACAATTGTTAAAGATGCCGATACATTCTTAAATTCTTAAGTGTTGTGAACTTACAGGTGGAAAGAAAGTCAGCATAAGAATGACTGTCGTTCCAACTAGCAGACCAAAACTGAAAACCACAGCACGGACATTGACAAACTCTTCCAAAGTGTATGTCGATACTATAATAACCACAGTTACTATACTGGTAACATAAATAGCTGCCACGATGTAGATTGCGTCATTGAGACCCTTTATCTTAATTTTTCGAATGGATGCAGCAAGTATTAGAGCTATAACTTGGAGTAAGGCCTTGTAGCCATAGAGGAATCCTAGCATAATGAATCTAATTCTGGAGTTGCAAACGTAGACAAAATAGCGATGAGTGAGGCCCATTACCTATGAGGAGAGAAACATACACATTCCTTAGAATAAGCCTATTTAGTATTTAGAATAAGCCTATTTAGTAATTAGAATAAGCCTATTTATTAATTAGAATAAGCCTATTTATTAATTAGAATGAGCCTATTTAGTAATTAAAATAAGCCTATTTATAGTAATTAGAAAATAAGCGCATTTAGTAATTAGAATTGTCATCAAACGTATTGTTTCATATGCACAACAGAGTGACTTGCATTCTTGTAACCCATTAAATTTTATTTTATGCTTTGTGTGGTATAGCAGTACTACATCTTACTCCAATGATGTCTTCTGGGTTTTCCCTGTTAAGTTTCAGCTCAGAGGACAACTGGCCGAAACTGTGCTCCAGAACAGCTGATGTAACCAAAATAGATACATCTATGAGCACCAAGAAAAACACTCCAATTGCCACAGTCCAGTCTTTCAATGGCTGTGAGTATTTAATATCATTTATAAGTTATTCATACCCTAATTCTTATTATAACTACTTACCTTCTTTGTTACTGATGGATTGTGAAATATGTAATAGACTCTGCCCAGTTTTGTTAAAATTGTCCCATAGCAAAGTGAATATCCAATAGCAGTAAGCCATGAGTTAATCTTTATAACAAGCAAATAAAAAAAATATGAGCAATTAGCCATAGCTCTCGAACAATGAGAATCAAGAAAATTTTATATTAATTATAAATATCCTGATTACTAAAAGCATGCACCTGATTAGGTATTCTAATCTAAACAGAAAATATTTGTATTATAGAATCTAAATAATCAAAGTTTGTTTAATGGAATGACTTACATTACAAATCCACACTTTGGTTTGGCTTTTGAATGAAGGTATGACAAAGATGTACATGTTGATATAGAGTATAATAGCCCCAGTCACTATTAGGATATTCAAGTATGGACTGGTTAATTTAATAATCCTATTGAAAGCAAAACATATTAACAAAAATTTTTATAGCAATGATTAAGTTGTCATTATATATTTGACATGTATATACACTATTGCCTTTACATGTGCACTACATTAAGATAATTCAAGTATTATAATTGAAATAGGGTCCTCTTTAATAAACATTTAAAAAGATTAGGCACAATAAATTTGTGAAGAATTTCGTTTTTAGTACAGAAATGCAAAAGCATATGTGACAGTATCATGTATAATAAAAGAAATTATTAAAATTGAGTTACTGGAGTATAAATAAAATAAAACCAACATAAAAACGCCCTCATTTATATACAATATATATATATATATAATGGTGTTCTTTGATAGAAATTTGCATGTATAGACAGTGCAATAATTACTAGTTTATGGTTTTTTATGCAAGTTAAGGGTGGGCGCACATAGCAACGCGCACCGCCAGTACATTAATTTATTCCCGCCAATACCCCACCATTCGATAATAAGCGAGCAGAAACAATCGTGCAGTAGTAGCAGAAGTATACTTTGCGAATTTGTGGTGTTTTAGTTTAGCTTCTTGTTTTCTCGTAGCAGTTTACAGCAACTCTCCATTCGTCGTCTGAACTCACGTGGCAAGGTACACCAGGCTGTCTCTCCTTCTGTAGCCGTTCTCCAGGTTCTGCCACCTGAACCCAAGGGGATGGATCCAGCAGGCTCGATTTCTGAAGAGCAAAGACTTCCCAAGCTGCGAAGACCTAATACCTTCACCTCGGACTATCTCCATGAAACTTCTCTCCCTTCTGACTCTAGTTATTGTTATAGTCGGGCTCTTTTTAGAACCAATATAAACCAATTGAAAACAAAATAGCTCGCGTACAAGGAGTACGAGACGTGGGGGTGGGGCTATTTCATAAGCATTACGAGTGGAATTGAACGACAACAATTTTACACACTGGAAAACCTAAAAAAAATGAACTGCACCACAACGAGAATTTTCAATATCTTATACAGTAAATAGAAAAAATTGCGAATAAATCATGAAGTAATATTGAAATGGAAAAGAACTCGTTGTCTTGCGGTAGAGTACCGGCTTGGCCAGTAGTAGTGCACCAAATTGCGGAGCTCCAATTTACCGCACCGCTCCAAAAAAGTGCTACAAAGTTTTATAGCCAGGCCCCGATATTTCTTCCAGATTCGCTCTAAAATTAGTGAGCGGCGCAGGTACTTTGTCCATGTGTTGTAGTGGAGAAGCCCTGTAAGTATACAATAGTAGTAATCGTGCGTAGCAGCCGTCAACAAAAATTTTCGTAGGCGGTGTGCGGTCACCCTTAAAGACATTAAATATATTTTTTCATATTTTATTGTTTGTATTTGTGATTGCAAATTGTGTAGTGCATAAAAATTAAAAAAAAACTTATTGATTAATATCGTAACAACATTAGCTACTTTTGCTTACGACCCAAGTAACATTTAGCTATGCTATGTAAGTGTTATGCATAACTTACTTAGTTTTTCTGTACATAATATTTAAAATGAGGCAAATTACTGCAAATACAATTCCAAGAGTTGCCAGAATTGAGAATATAATAGTAACAGATAAATGAACTGATACAGTGAAGTTTAAAGGAACGCCATCATATGGAATGCCATCTAAAATGAATGGAAAATAGTAACACTTATGTAATCAAAAATACCTCAATATGAAATATATTATAAATAATAAATACGCAATTAACCATTCTAGCTGTGAGACTAACGTGGCCAAATGTTAGATATGTTGTCGGTGAACTTCAGTATGTCCGATTCTTTCTCATTTTGTCTTACATAAACCAAACCAACTCTTTGTAGTTTAATCTCATCACCTATACACCAAAATATTTTTGTAAAGAAATACAACAAAACTAACATTCTAGCCTATATAAAACAAGATTTTTGTCATAGTTGATAATGCTACAGTTCATATTAAGAACAGTCTTGCTCAGTCAATTTTATGAACTGTATAAATATAACACATACCTGTTTTTCTGTATTGCAATACTTCCAAAATATTAAATTTTTGGAAGCCATCTTCACTAAACATTATAGTACCCTATAAAATGTATTAATAGTACTATAATATTTTATCATTTGCAAAACAAAATCAATTAACTTACTAATAAACTGGAATAGTTAGTGCGCATGAGATATTTATATATAATATCCATCATTTTAGAGTTTTTGTACGTAAAGTGTTGTAATCCAAAATCTGAATCATCAGCTATATTGTCCAAAATATTTACATGATGTTGCAGATCCCTATTAGTGCTTAATTCTAAGAATATAAAACAAAGAAAAATTAAGTAACTGATATATAAACACATGACATCCCTCAATTAACATTGAATCTTGAGTATTTATACAAAGTACTTTATGAAAATAGTAAATTGGCTTATTTTCTCAGTATATTAGCTGAATCAGTATATTAGCTGAATGTTCTCATAACAAAGCATTATCAGTAACAATGCATCTGAAATTTTACCTTTGATAGTTTCATTGAGAGCCCGTGCTAATACCCAGGTTGCCTCATAGCATGCTAAATAGAGATAGAGCTCAGTCACGTTAAGAAGAGACGACTTGACATACTGCTTGTATGCTGATCGTACTTCATTTCCTGTCTAAGTGAAGAAAATTTCAGATTTTTGATATTAGCATAATTATAGAGTACAAGTATAATATTAGAGAACACATTGGAACAGTAAATTTAGTTTTAGAGCTCCATTTTGATAGTTAAAATTTTACTTAATAAGAAGTTAATGTGGACAATACTTTATATGAATTATCAAATATGGGTCGCAGCTGATGCATTAATATGCAGTATAAATGGTTTATTAATTTCATCTGGCATATATAGCAATGTAACAGACTAGTTGTTCTATTGCATGAAAAAAAAAGAGCTTGACAGAAAGAGATGGATTAAAAAGCAATAGAATTAACAGAACTTACATATCCATTGTCAGATATTTTTGAATAATTTTCGGCATCCTTTGCTACAGTATAAACTCCAAGTATATACGGGACTAGAGATTTTCTTTGCTCAGTTGTGCAGCCAAACTCATGCTCGAGTTTCTCTTGCTCGTTAGCTGGTCCTTCCCACCAATTGTCATTGTACCAGCCATTAATGAGAAACTGGACTCTCGGATATCGAAAGTCCTTGCTAGAGTTGTAAGCCTGTTTTATGTTCCGTAAGTAATTATTGTATTGATTTTAAAGCAGACTTACTCTGCACAATGTTTCCCTGGCGTTGGCTTCATACATGCTGAGAATATAGATGCGTGTTTCAGGAGTCTAAGAAATAAAAACAATTATTATTAATTCATTTGGTTGGCTCTAAACCTGACTATTTTTTTTAATCTCTACTCATTGTTTTATACTTTAATTAGTACTTTTAAATTGCAATTATCTGAACCAACAAGTAAACAAAAAATATTCTGTGTGCTTTAATTTTAAGTAGTGTGAATATTTTAATGAATATGAATGAAAAATACTTATAATAAGTGAATTTACAGCTATTGGAAACAGTTTGTACCAGCCAATTCACAGTTAATTGAAACAATTGTACATGAGTTATTATTGTATAGCTAAGTCAGAACTAGTTTTTAACCAAATCTCTTTTGCGATAACAAACCTCAGTGAATGGATTAATATCGCTGCTGTATTTGGTCACAGAATATTTAATGTTTTCGGCAATTAGTAGTCTCTGTAGTATATCCATGGCCTATTAACATATAAAAGATGACAATTCATTAAATAAATGTTAGGCTTAGAATTCATTGGTTGTGGTGGTATCTATAAGACCATATCATAATAATGATCCTAAATTGTGGGTTTGATTAAACAAAATTAGAAACAGTTGTCTTGTTGTTGTTATTGTTTCAATTTTTTTGTTAACTTTTTAAATTAAAAAATATTTATTGATCAGTTCAATAACTGGGTGTCTGTATTGTATACTATAACTGATCCATGACATTGAATAATAATTACAACTTAACTGGCACTCAATTTCAATATAAAAGTAAAGTTGTATAGTAATCTAATTGGTTGCCATACCGATTGAAAAAGATTTTCATCTTCGTAAATTATTGCCACTTTACTCCAGTTGGAATTCTTGATTATGGCAAAGAAGCCATACGCCTGCATACTGTCTGGCACACATAAGAGAAACAATTTTGGAAACCTCACTCGATTACCTAATTCAGCAGATGAAGAGGAACACGATATCTGTAAGTAACATGAAAAACAATCAAGCATGAATTAATACTTATTTTATTGTTTTACTTTAGTACATATTTTAAAATTATTTAGGATTCTTAATAACAGTATGTATTTGAAACTAATCATTAACACTCAGCAAATATACGTGAGAGGGCTATAATAGTCATCCTGTGGTCCTTTTGTTTGTTTGTCTGTTCAGCACTGATTTAGGAGATTACTGAATTAATTGTTGATTTAGGTGTGAACTTTGCTACTTAGAATGACGACGATTCACGACTTATTTTGTGCTACTTTTTCTACGTTTGGCTAATCTTTTAGAAAACGTGAAGCTATCACATCTGAATAGGTACTAGTTTCTATGTGTCACATTGTAGTCACATGAGCTAATAATTTCTTAAAGTATGCAATAATTTTCTTCATGCTGAGAAGTTTAACTGAGTACTTAAATTGGAGCTTCACATTGAAACTAATTGTGAGTGTCCCTTGCAAGTTAAGCTTTTTTTATAACGATGGCATTTACCTCTACCATTTTCATTGCATAGCTATGAGGACACCTGATTGGTCTGAGAAATGATTTAATAGCTAGCTATAGTGTATAGTAGTGCTGAGGGTTTGCACCTTTAGTGCTTCATTATAATTGGCAAAACATAAGACAATTTGTTCTTGCAGAATTCATAAAGGATTTTGATCATCCTACATGTACAAGTGTTATTATTGCCAGATTTGTACATCCTAACACTAGCAGTATTACTCACCTGAGTTAAGTTATACAAATGAGAGATTTCAGCAGTAGGTTCAGTAGCTACTGAGCACCCAGATCCCATGACGGCTATTTTGATGGGTGGCTCAAACAGACCAGCATGGAGAGCTCTCAAGGATGTTGTGTGGTTACACTGCAGTATTACATATGCCGTAATGTGTGCTAATTGCAGCATATTAAACACAGAACCAAGCATGTCACTTCAGTGAAGGATAAACTTATGATATCTTTATAAAATACATTTGCAATATATTAGTAGATATGAGATTAGAAATTCTTTGAGGAATAGAAAAATATCCACTATTATGTTGTTCGATTATAAGTCAATGTCCCGTGTCACTTCTTTTATTTTTTAATATACCACAAGATCTCACTATAACTCTATTACAAAAATTGATCTAGTGCAGTGAAAATGAACTCCAGAATAATTATACTCTAATGAAATAGTGGGACACAAAAATATGGATTTGACTGCAAAATTGGTACTGACTCAGTTAATAACACAAGTGATCTGTAGCTAGTTAGTAGTTATAGCAACCAGCCAAACTTTTCAATTTTCTCGGGTTTTCCTTCCTCTGGTGTACCCTGCTCTTTACCCTGCTCAACAGGGTTAGAGCTCAGCTGGGGGTGTGGGTAGCCCCTACAACCAACTTTAGGCTGTGAGTTACCCTTCCTCTAGTACTAACTACAGTAGTGAAGATATCTAGTGTGGAATAAACCACTTATTACACTTGTCAGAGTGCTATGGCAAGATATTTCACTCTCAGGCTTTATTTTCACTCGTCTCTGGCTCGTGAAAATAAATTAGCCTGCTCCAGTGAAATATTTCGCCATATCACACTCTGACTCATGTAATAAGTATACAATTTATAGAAATGTATTATATCAAAACCAAGAGCATATACACATACCTGAGAATCCTGCAAAGTGTAGTGAAGGGTGTATCCAGGTAGTATGTCTTGTCTACTATTAATCTGATCTAATGCTACTTGAATCCCAGGTATTACTCCACTGCTTGTGTATGCTCCTCCAAAGGACATGATGAGCTGAATGAAAAGAGGGCAAGTTTTATTTACTGAGGCATTGGGCACACAAGAGAGCTGGTCAATGCTGATGTTAGCTGGAGGATAGACATGTTTGTAGAGTCCTACATTGTAGCTACTGGGAAAATTTTCTGACTTCTCTTGGCAAACTGCTAAGTAGTTCAAAGCAAAGTAAGTAAATATCTTGTAGCATCTAAACTTCATTATGGTATTCATCATACGAGAGGCATTACCAGACGTTTCGAACCACTGACTCGGTATACTAACAAAATTTGTTTTACTTCTTATAGGTAGATGCCTCAACTTCCCACACACTCTCCAAAATAAACACCACCTAACCTTCTTCTCGACTTGTTTGTGCACTTCGCGTTATTTTTCAGCGCATGACCGTGCGCCGTTTGTTACGTGCGCGCTCTTTATCGAAACGGGCTGCTGATCAATCCTTAAAATTCTCTTTTCTTACAAGGTAAGTACCGCTTAATGACATAATCTTAAAAGGAAGTATTTGTGTATTTTCAACAACACAAAACTACGGATGGATTTCCTATTGAAAATTGTATATTAGGAGCTTCCGAGATGCGGACCTTCCGAGTTCCAGACAATGGACTTTTTTTCCCTTTTTTTTCTTCCTCTCTATGCATTCTGTGGGTAACCACATGGCAAGCCAACTAGCGAGTTGCTAATATCGAGGCCGCCCACACATAAAGCAAAAGTGACCAGTAGACAAGAGGATGATATGATACTATGATACAAGCTAGCTATTTATATACTAAACAAATAATTTCTTGAGTAAAATTTGAATGATCTTCTGGATGTGGATGATAAAATCCTGTCTGGAAAATTGCAGAACAGAATTCCCACTACTGGACTTGAGTATGATTTTTACCTATGGGTGGGTGATAGGAAAGCAGGCTATAACCTTTACCTAACGTTATGCTATGCATGGAAAAGCTCAATGCACACTTTTGTTCACATTGTTATATTGTGGTACTGGTGAAGTAAAAATTCATTATTACTCTCACTTTGAATTTTGCACATGCAGACATTTGCAAGCTCAATTTGAATGTTCATACAGTGAAATACTTGCTCATAGACTTCAACAAATTAATGTTAACTTAGTTATCTGCATGCTTGCCACGATATTGGTGGCAAACCGAGAATGAAAATGGGTATTGTAGTGACATGTATATACTTTTTGGCAAAAGTTTGAATTAAGTAAAGCAAACTAGAAAAGCGCTATGTAGTGTGAAGTGATAAGAAGAGCCAGTTTGGTTGGATGGTGAATGTATTTTATCGTCAATACTGAGTACAGCAAGTTAATTTTAAGAAAGAGTATGGTTAGGAATATTTTCTATTGAGGGGGAGGGGGAGGGGGAGGACTTTCGCTAGGGTACATATAAAATGCTGTTGAGTGATCAGTCGTAGCTTTACCTTTTAGTTGAAAGTTTGTATAAAAATCTATTCCAAAACTGCTATATCTATTGATATGGTGATCTATTTTAGTTGAACTAGACTGTTTACCCGGCACAGTAAATGAGCTGGCTATTTTGTGTAAAAGTCAGAAATTTTGATTTAACTTGACTTATAAAGCAAATAGACTTGCACCTTTTTGTATTGCTTTAGATGGTCAGAGTTTTATCCAGGATTTTGGCTGGAGTGGGGAGACTTTTAGTGTTTAGCCACACTCATGTTTGTAGCTAATATATGATACACATAAACAATATTCACTTCACACTGATTATTGTGTGGTCCTATGCACTAAATGATTAACTTCAGGTGCGAGCATTGGGGGAAATTTTTAATCAAATTAATGAAAAAAAATCTGAGAGGGTAAACTTAGCTGGGGGATAGAGATTCAAGAGACTGACCCTCTCTGTGAAACTGTGATGTTTAGAAATTTCCTCTTACTATGCTTGTGTCTAAGTTGATTGATTTTTTTTATTTTTTTTATTTTTAGAATGGCCAATAAGAAATACAAAGGATTCAGGCAACGACAACTTCAATCTAGGTCAAGCCCGTCCACACAGGTCAACCGAAACAGCAAAAGAAAAAAATGGTCAGATGATCATCAGATGGGAGCTATTCAGGCTGTTATAAATGATGGGCTTTCAATGAATCAAGCAGCTGATAACTACCAGGTTCCTCGTAGTACTGTTAAGGACAGACTTAGTGGAAGAGTGACACATGGCGTCAACCCCGGTCCAAAGCCATACTTGACAAAAGATGAAGAGCAAGGTCTTGCAGATTATCTTATAAGTGCTGCTAACATTGGGTATGGAAGGACTCGTAGAGATGTCCTTTGCTTAGTTGGGATATACCTTCGGCAAAAAGGGTCTCTAAAAGCACTTTCAGTCAGAAAGGGCTGGTGGCACCATGAATGAAGAAAACATGAAAAACTACTTCGAATTGCTGAAGAAAACACTGGATGACCATGGTTTTGACAAACATGGATGAAACAGGTATGCCTCTTTGTCCTCCTCCACCTAGAATAGTAGCAAAAAAGGGACAGAAAAAGGTTCGCAATAGTACATCAGGCCAGAAGTCACAAGTAACAGTGATTGGATGTGGTAGCGCTACAGGACAAGTCATACCACCCTTCATTATTTTTTCTGGAAAAGAAATAAATTTATTATGGACTCTGAATAGTGTGAATAGTTCGCGTTTTGCTGTTAGTGACAATGGCTGGATAGATCAAGAATTGTTCAAGTTCTGGCTCAGTGATCATTTTCTACCCAATGCATCGTCTGGACGCCCACTTCTCCTATTGCTTGATGGACACAGTTCCCATTTTGAGCCATGACATAATTCAAGGTGAATTGTTTACAATAAAAATTACTTAGTTTTAGTTTTTGTCGTCCACTCTACTCTACTGGTAGTTTTAGTTATTATTGAATTTACTGTCTTCTAAAATATTTAGTTTTAGTTTTTTCATGTTCTCTACAGTTTAGTTTTAGTCATTCTTACCAAAAGTAAAATACCCCAAAACTAAGGGGTTTTGGTTTTAGTTTAGTTTACTAAAACAACACTAGTCACAGCAGATGTCTTAGCAGGTACCACACCCCTGGGATCAAGTTCGCACGTCACAACAGATGTCTTAGCAGGTACCACACCCCTGGGATCAAGTTCGCAAGTCACAACAGATGTCTTAGCAGGTACCACACCCCTAGGATCAAGTTCGCACGTCACAACAGATGTCTTAGCAGGTACCACACCCCTGGGATCAAGTTCGCAAGTCACAACAGATGTCTTAGCAGGTACCACACCCCTAGGATCAAGTTCGCACGTCACAACAGATGTCGTAGCATGTACCACACCCTTGGGATCTAGTTCGTACATCACAACAGATGTTGTAGCAGGTACCACACCCCTGGGATCAAGTTTGCTCATCACAGCAGATGTCGTGTAGCAGGTACCAAGCCCCTTGGATCCCTTTCTCACATCACAGTCCGTATGGCGTCTGGATCCACTACTCAGGTTTCAGGTAAGAATTAATGGTGTTTTGCAGTAACATATTTTTTCATTAAGTGATAAGAACTCTCCATAAATTTTTTTCTGAAGACCCAAAATTTTGTTCAGAAAACTTTTTTTTTTTGGTAGCATGAAGTCTGTACATGTAATTTTTAAATGATTTTTTGGCAGATCGCATTTTTTGTTAATCCCAGATAATTCGAGAGAAAGATATAAGTAGCTATAGTAACTTAGGCAGAGCTATGATTTTTCATTTGCATACAATGTTACCTATGTTATCATGTGAGACTGTCTACGACAAAATTGAGCTCAATGCAGCACACTTGAATGTTGGGGAATAATAGTCAATTGAATCCAATAAGCCTACCAAGGGGAATTTGATTAGGTCATATATTGTGAACGGCTAAGGCAATCAAACTCGATGCTGATAAAATGTGTTAGTTAACAAACAGTTTATTTTTTATGGAGACTGCGTTGTGCCCTATTTTCCTGTAAATGGTTTCATATAGAAAAAAGTTTGTCCCAACTGTCCCCAAACTAAATGCTGTCTAATGAACAATAGAACTTCAAATCTATGGACTGACTATAAACAAAAAAAACAACAGGAAACAAAATTCACTCATTTGTCTTAGTAACTGATATTTCAGGGTTCAAACTTTTCAAGTTACGCCTCCATTTCAGTTGGACTCCTGCCATTCTACTAAAATATCCTTCAGTATTTGTGGTAGTAATAATTTATTTATTTATTATTATTATTTTTTTTTGGGGGGGGGGGATTTCACTTTACATGCCTAATTTGTATTTGTGATGTTACATACCTGTATTGTTTAACTTTCTAGGTACCACACCCACTGGATCACCTCCAGTCAGAGTCCCTGCACAACGTGGATTATTGATTCCTGGTACAGTCACCACATGTACTGGAGTTGCGGTTACCATGCCGGTTCCATGGTCTCTTTCAGTTGCAAATTCGAGTACTGTATCACTCACCAAAGTTACACCTCCTGTTGCTTCCTCAAATTTACTACGTTCACCATTCACCAATCTATTGAATTTACCTGTGGTAAGGGATGTTACTACGATATCATCAAAGACGGGTTCAGCATGTGTTCTCACTAGCGATGACTTTATAAAGTGAAGGAAGAGAAAAAGAAGTGTGAAGCTGAGAAGGAAAAGCGAAAACAGGAAAGAGAAAGGAAAAAAGGGAAAAAAAGTAGAACAAAGAAGAAAGGCTGAGGAAAGAATTCGACGAACTGAGGAGAAGGAAAAGAAGTGAAAGCAGGCAGAGGAGGAGAAAGAAAAGAAGCGTAAGCAGGCAGAGGAGGAGAAAGCTAAGAAATGTTTACAACACAAAGCTGTGACAGGCAAGAAACGCTCTTGAGAGGTCACTGAAACTTCAACAAATGAAGGACATTTGAATTTAGTTGAAGGTGGGAGCAAGATTACAAGTAGACGTACTCTGCACAAGAGATCAAAAGTTACAATGGACAGTAGCATATTCACAGATTTATGTTGTGTCTGCTTCAGTTCTTTTGAAGAGGACGAAGGAACGGGCAGAGAATGGCTTCAGTGGATCTGTTCAAGGTGGATTCATGAAGACTGTGTTGTACCGCAAACCCCAACGGTGAAGATAAACTTTGTCCCATATGTTGAACTCTGAACTTTGATTCGTAGCATTTGATCTTTTCATTTTTTTTTGTAAGTCATGATTTTTTTTCTTGTTGGCATTCCAATGAAAATGAAGTAAACTCCAATGGCAGTAGCACATTATGGTAATGCTGGTCAAGGGTTGTTTGTTTTTTTTTTGTTTTTTTTTCAGATTGAGAAAGGGGGGGGGGGGGGGGGGGGGGGGGGGGGGGGGGGGGGGTGGGGGTGCTTTGCTCCTGTTACCGTAAAACCTTCAATAAACAATATTTCTATAACATCCCCTAAAATCATATACTGCCATACTGACTGCCCCCCCCCCCCCCACCTTCAATCAGAAACAATTGAATAGTAAATGGGAAATTTAGTTGAAGTTGCCACTACCTTTATACTTTGTACGCTAATTTGCAAGGACTATAGCTATTCCTATAGGAAATTAAGTACGAACATATATAAAAATGTGACATAAGAATTCTATGGAATAAATTTGGTAAAGGAAAGTCGTGTGTGAAAATTCAATGGTGATATTTAAATAGTGTAGTTTTGCGATGGGAGTGAGTTGGAGTTGAATGTTTGTTCGCCGGTGTCACAGTAAAATTGGTCCGGGCAAATTGCGGTCCGATCGGACCAAATCCGCTAGCGTTATTGGTCCGGGCGGATAAAATCTGCTAGGGGATACAGTCCCCCCGGACCAATAACGCTAGTAGATTTGGCCCGTCATCTGCTGATTTGGTCCGCCTAGTTTATCGTCTTCCATGACTGCTATTGCACCGTTTTGGGGGTTCAGGAGTCTTCAAGTAGAGGTATGTTCACTTTACTATTGAGCTCTAGCAATTTTGATGTAGTTCAAGTTCCACTGTTCACTGCTATAAATGTAAGAAGATTCCACAGGGTATCATCTAACTTTTTTTGTAACTAAATTCAATTAGACTGACATTTGAGCCTCTTACCGGGATTGTAATCACTAGTATGTAATGCTTGATGCCATTGCAACTTTTATTTCACAAAGCTTGACTAAAACCATTTGGTGGTTTGGACGTTTAAGTGAATAATTTTTTTTTGCTTTTTATTTTTCAGATTACTTATTCCACAGAGTATTTAAGAATTGATATAATAGTTGTTACCTAAGTATTAAGCTACATAAAAGATTCAGATTCAACTTGAACCAAAGAAACTACTACTAGCTAAATAAGCTTCATTTTCATTTCATACTGGAGAATATCATGAGTCTGTTGGCTTAGTATTTACATGAGCCACAGGCACAAGTGTAAATAGAACCAATCAGACTAATTAAATAAATTTATTATGTACTGCTCATGTGTTGATGCCATAGTTACTATTGCTATGGCATTGTAAACACCATAAACAAATTTGTAACCTGGAGGGACATAATAACCCAACATGATAACTGTGAACACAGGTGATATGGGAAAATATTACCCTTAGTGCATTTTCTATGTAGCAGCAGTTATCAGGACCTGTTCAGTATATAATAAAAAATATCATGATATTTTTTCCTATTATGTTCAAAATTTGCTTCTTATTGTGTATGTGTGTGTTATGTGTGTGTTGTGTGTGTGTGTGTGTGTGTGTGTGTGTGTGTGTGTGTTGTTCTCGTGCTTCTAAAATGTTTTTCTACCGGTTAGCTATAAATATCTCCTAAAATGTGAGGTTTTGCTCTTCTTTTTTTTTCAATTATGCCTCTTATGTTTATGGCTTCATTTATGGTATGGCATGGATACATGCAATATTTGTCTGCTTTTATCCCACTAGTACGAAACTTTGAAGTTATAAAAAAATGATGATTTTTGAATTTGAAAAAACTGTGATATGACCTTTGATAACTTTTAAATTGTGATACATAGCTATGCAGTAATTAAATTATACTGTAGTGATTGCATACTTTTATCAAGCATGTCCATATTTGCTTACTCCGTGAAGACTTCAGTTTGAAAGTTGAAATACCTTTTTCACGTTTTTGGTTGGGCTGAATAATGATGACAATGTGGTGACCAAACTAATTTAGATTCTCCAATTACATAATGTAGTGTATAACATTGCCTTTCTGTTCATTAAACCTTTTTGCAAACCTAATTGCTACTATTCTCTTACTACAATGACTGCTTTTTAATTAGTTACTATTATTAGCTAAATATACCCAAAAATGTTTCAGCCTCTTGCACAAGCCTTTTTTAGGGGTAAACATCTCAGAAGATGATAAAATTTGGCTGATATTTCCTAGAAATTAGCAATATAATAAAAAAAATTTCAGCCAACAAATGACCGAATTATTTAGTTACTGTCATGATCTTCAGTTTGAAAGGGATAATGTATGTACACAAGTCAGTCAAGTGCTTTATTTATATATACAACACAGAAGCATTATTTGACATAATAATGAAGTTGAATACAACAAAATGTAAGTGATCTTGTAGAAACTATTCCTGAGTTAGCCTCGCTGAACAAATCTGCTCAGTTGCCACTATTTTTATCTAAAGGCGGCTAAAAGGGGACCTAGTTTATAGGCTTAAAAAGGTTTTATAAATGCTATCCCCGAACCTCACTGGATGTATCTGCTCTATCACTACTATTCTTGTCTAAAGGCTGTGGAAATAGAACGTTGTTCACCAAGGTAAATACACTTTTAGTCGATAGTTGCAAGCCTCGCTTAAATAGCTTCTGTCATTGATTAGTATTTTTATCTGTCAGAAATGGTAGCTATGGTATAAAATAGTTAAACCATGGCAACTCTCAGAATTATCGCTGGATAACTCCTCAAACCAATGGTTTAGCTATTATATATTCTCCCGTATTTTATGCTATTTATTGAATTCTCCAAGCAGTGCGTACATAGCGAGTAAAATGAATTGAAATTAATATACTCTGACTGTTTGAGAAAAAGTCTAAATCACTTTCACATGATATTTTCATTTGCCTTCGGCTCTCATTTTATACTCTGACTCATGCTATGTACAATACTTGAGTCAGAGTACATTAATAAGAGAACTACTTTACGAGCACTTTAAATATTTTCAAAATATTTTTATTAATCATTTCTAATACGATTTCAATAGATTTTACTCGTTACACACGTGCTACATGGAGCATTCAATAATCAAATGATCTGCTTGCCACATTGTGTGAAGACATGGTTAATTAACATGTTAGAATTCCTTTAGAACTATTCATTTTAACGGCAATTAGAGAATGCACGTAATATCATTGTCAATTCTCAGTTGCTTCATTTGCTCTTGTCTATTTTGAATTAAAAAATATCAGGTGTTTTGCATTTAGAATATATTGTTTTTAAAACTTGTCTCACAATTATATTCATTCGGTGCAGCAATTATGTACATAAAGGGTGCGTGGTACCACATGGCTCAGCTACCTCACTATAGTTGGATTGTGCAGAAAACAACAACAAAAGAACAAGCATCACAGGTATAACTAGCATGAGGACTGTATAGCCACAGGAGCCAATGCACTCAATAATTTGTAAACACTCACGGAAATATTGGGGCTGTTACAAAGAGTAATTTAGTGGAAATAAAATTTGTAGATGTTTTACTATATTTTATAATTATCTAGTATAATGTTGACCTGTTAGAGATTTAATTATAGGTAATCTAAGTAATTTAGATCTTAAACGACTGTTTGTATTGTTGAAGTTGCCATCTTCATTTTCTGCTATTACTATTCCTTTAGAAGTTACCACTTATGTACATACAGAGAACTAATATCTCTTCTTATCTTTTTGTTTGAATACTAGAAAGATAAACCTAGAATAAAGGTATGCATTCATATAAATATGATTTTTAGGGTGTATTTATATTAGTCAAAAATCAGGTTTTTAATTTAAAATTTATCCGACTTAAAGCAATGCTAAAATGATATGAAACATATTATAAGTAATGATATGCTTGCTCAATATTTGCTACTTGTTGTCCTGAATAGTTATCTTTTAGTTTAATTTACCATCTAGAATTGTCAGCTAGTTAATTTAGCTAATAATGCAGGACGATATGTTATCTTGATCAAGTTATCAGATTTCAAATATTATGTGCTATGAAAACTGAAAAAGTATCTATGAATTAGAAATGCCACCTATTGAATTAAGAAATTCTGTACTTGCACCAGTTACCATTACTGGACTACATGTGTGTATGGGTGTGTGTTTGCGCATGTGTGTATGCATGCTGCGTCGTGTGTGCATGCATGCGTGTGTGTAAATAGCCAAAGAATCAATTATTCTTTCCCCTCTCTCTTTTCCTTCCTTCTATTCTCGATACTTTATTCCCACTCACCTCCAACCCCCCACCTCCTCCCCCATATTATTATTATTGTTGTTATTATTATTATTATTATTTATCAACTTTGTGTGAGTCCAGGTGATTGTGCATGGCTATTCTCAAGCCATTGGACAAAATGACCCTGGAATACTCTCACCTCTCATCAGTGGCATAGCTGGAGAGAAACTGCTGGAGGGTCCTAGTTTTGTGACCTATAAATGTATGAACCAAGTTTAAATTGAATTTATGACTAATTGATAAAATATTTTTGATGGGAGGGCCAAGGCCCTCCAGGCCCCCCTCAGCTACGCCACTGTCCCTCATAGGTTAATAATGAAGAGTTAACAAAAAAAGTGTGTGTGTGTGTGTGTGTGTGCATGTGTGTGTGAGGTGCTATGTTTCCTCTTTGGACCATGGCCTTGTCAATGGAGGGGCTTAAGCGCACCAATGAACCCACAATTGTTAAGTTTTGGGGGTAGTTGCTGACTAAGCATGGTCCAAGTAGACTAAAGTAAATAGATCCAGGGCATTGCCTGATGGTGCCACTTAACAAGAACTCCATGTAATCTCAAGTACGTCCTGTTTAAAGCTTATTATGAAATGCTGGTGCCAGTAATGCTTAGGGTATGTCATTCTTGCTCACCCCCCCCTCCCCCCCATCTTGGAAAACCACTTGACCCATTACTGGCAGTGGTGACAAGGTTAAGGTGTTAAGTATAAGATACATTAGTGAGATTGCTGGTTCACCAGATGTAAGATGTACGGTACTTTCTTCTTAGTAACTGTGACCAGGCAGCTAACCAGAAATTAATTAGTAATATTGTGTTTGGTGAACCCATTTCATTTGTAGTTATATAAAATAAATTATTAAGTATAATGATACCAAAGTGCAATTTTAAATTGTAAAAGTGATCTGTAGTAAATCATTCAGTTCTTGCATTTTGGGCACACCCAGGGTTTCTTCTTGCTATTCCAATCTTTATTACTTATTCTGCTACATTCCCTGTGGTATCACTCTCCACATTCATCACAGCATACCATACTACGACCTTTTTCAGGCTGTCGACAGCTACAATAAATTGGTATCTTTTGAGTGTCAAAAGTTGCCTTTCTTTGCTCACTTTTGCTTGGAAATGTTGTGAGAGTTTTGCTCTCAAATACTTTCAATAATTCTGATCTTAACGTTTCTTGGTTAAAAGTTATGAGTTCAGTTTTTTGTCCATTACAAATGGCAGCTGCAAAAGCGATCATTAAGGGACCACAGTCAGAACCTCCCTTCTGAATTTGAACATTCATATAATTTACTTTGATGTCTTTGCAGTAAGTCTGCAATTATTTCTTCTAGATCTTCACTGAGTAGTAAATGCATGCTGTCATAAATTTTGACAGTGGCTGGTTGACATCCTACTGTAGATACTGTAATCCAATGGTTGCCGCTGTGGTTTAATATTTGCACAAAGGGGTTCAAGTGATGAACAGTAAATGTCCTTGTGTATTGCAATGTAGGGCTTTCCAGTCCAGCTATACCATAGGTATTTCTCAAAATGGTCTGTGCTGTATCTATGTGACGGTAATTTAATCACATGTTGCTGGTAGGATGATATCCTTATCAGTAATTGAGAGTGAGATTTGGCCAACAACAGTCCATATTTTTTTCTCCTATACTGCATTTGTTTCAGCTACCTCAATCACTGCAGTAGACTGCATTGCAGCTAGCTTTTGAGATCCTGTATTAATGCATGCTCGACCAGGATGACATTGTGGTCCACATATGTTACCCTGCCGTTTGCATGAACATTTCTTTGTGGCACAGCGAGTCGGCACATACACTGCTGACCAGCTGGAAGCTGAGCTTCAGGCTGCATTATCACATGGATAGCCTAAATAATATTTGAAAATTTATTTGAATCTTAGCGTTAAAAAAATAGCTAGACAATAAGACCAAAGGGTTTAGCACATTTAAAGTGCTGCAACACCATAGCAGTTATGCATAATAATTTCAACCAGGTACATTACAATCTGATTACCTTTTCATATGTAGTGTTTTCTGAGCTTGCATCAATGGACATCACATTTTCGGTTAATTCCTGCCATGTGATAAACTTATTTGCTACAAGCATTGATGATGTATTATTAATTAGAGATTAGTAATTTGAACTGGTATTTAAAGCGGACAAGCACTAATATTCACAGTTGTTGTAATAAAAAATTGTTTTAATATTCATCAATCGAAATTTAACTTTGCCCATTTCAACCTAATCATGCATAAATCACATGTTAAATGAAAATATTTTTTATAGAATTAATAAATGAGAAAATTTACTTTCTAATTGGTTACTTTGATATGAGTAAATGTTAATTATTATATGTATTACTCCAATTTATTAATAATAATCACTGCAACTGATCTTATTTATAGTACTGTCACACCAAAATTATTCAAATAAGTGAGAAATTTGTGTATTTATGTATACTGTAAATCTACACATACATTGTCTTCTGTAATGGTACCCATTTCTTCGATTGTCATTATGTCTTCTTCCGCTGTCTTCTATCACAAAAGACATCAATTTTCATAATAATTATGTATGAGTCAGTGCATGGTACACATTTAGAGTTAAATGTTGTAGTGTTTTATTAATAATTTTAAATCAATACTTATCAGTCCAGCTAATAAAATCTTATATATTTACCTTGCTATGAGTAATGACTTCCTTTTCAGATTTTTCTGATGTTGACACAAATTCCTCAAATTCCTTTCATAAATATTTAATACAAACATGGAAGGAAAGCTTATAAATGTTGAATAAGGAAATGAGGAAGGATATTTCAGATATTGATAACAGGACGGGTAAAAGTGTACTTGCCTTAGGCGCATTAAAACTAGAATGAAAGGGATAAACCCTGATACTTAATTGACACGATATGTGTTAAGTAGCATGAATTTTTTTTACATTATTTACATACTAACAATTAACTAACCATATCTGTGTTCTTGCAAATTTTCAAATTTATACTGCTAATTCCCTGCTTGAGAATTTTCCCAGAGTTGTTTTTTAATTTGTATGTCCCTCTGGTTGTTTGTTCAGCAATTTCATATGGACCATCCCAATTAAACTCCAACTTTCCTCCTTGTCTTGTCTGCTTGCAGCTGTTGTAGCGCCATATTTTATCTTCAACATTAAAGTCTGGCTTCTTATGAGCATCATACCTTTTCTTTGGTTTTACTTGAGCCTTCTTTATATTCTCCTTGGCTTTAGTATTGATTTCATCAGCCCATTGAAGCATTGATTCCATGTGTTCATCAAGGTCATTTGCTGATGGAATTCTAAAGTGCACATGCCATTAATCCACCATTGTACATTTAAAGCCAATTAGCTATATACACCAGCATTCTTTTTAATACCTTAGGAGTTATTTGCGTCACCTCCTGGAAAATTGTTTTGCTAATCCTCTTCACACTGAAATTAATTGTACTCAATGTTTATGGAATTTAAAAAACTCTAAACTGGACATGAATTGTAAAAATTTACAGTAATGGCAGTGTTATTAAAGTTTCTAAACGTTAACAACCTATTGGTTGCCTAATAAATGTCTTCCCTCAAGGCAGATTACTTTGCAGTTAAGATATATGTGACTGTCTTTAGGAAAACAGGGCTCAAAGCAGCGTGCTTGAATGTTGATAAAAATATCCCATGAAAGGAAATGGTATACATTGGGAATAGCTAAAGCTAAAATGATAAAACTAGAGAGCTCAATATGCCCATTATGTGATGATTACTATTATTATTGTTATTATTACTATTATTATTATTATTATTATTATTGTTATTGTTATTGTTATTATTATTATTATTATTATTATTATTATCATTAGTGTTTTTTTTGTTAGTTTGTTTGTTCGTTTTTTGTTTGTTCATTTGTTTGTTTGTTCGTTTGTTTGTTCGTTTGTTTGTTCATTCATTTGTTCATTCGTTTGTTTGTTCATTCGTTCGTTCATTCATTTGTTCGTTCACTCGCTTATTCATTCATTCATTCATTCATTCATTTATTCACTAATTATTCATTCATTCATTCACTCAATCATTCATTCATTTATTCATTCATTCATTAATGCAAATATACTTTGAATTTGATCTTTGTCATTCCTTCAGTTATAGTATAGCAGATATGTGTAATATGATTGTTGGATACGAGCTACAAGTATATAACTTCAGATTATGGAGCATGTAATATCAGATTTGGGGCTACCAGTAACTTGACCTTTGAAACTTATAAATCATAATAATTTATGGTGATTTCTTACTTTATCAAACATGATTGTCTTGTTTACTGATAAAAGAAGCAATGTAGCAAAACGCAAATTGAGTTGCCAATTAGCATATTTTAAAGTAAAATGAGTTACAAACATTTCCACTAGCAGATATTGTGTTATAACTGCTTTGAAGAAAAGTATTGAATCTTATGCTAGAAATTACATGGCATGAATCAGCTAATCTTGGAGCAATCAAATGTGATTCTTTCTGGTCATTTCTTTGCTTGCACTAAGGTTTCAGGTTACAAAACTGGAATGCTGGAGTGTGAAATATAAATAAACGTGCTTAACACACAAGACAAAGTCCGATAAGTACGGTACTTGGCTTTCAATTCACACCATCTGTTGGTCCACAAGTTGTCAGTAGCAAAGACTCTTTTCTCTATAGATCTATAATTTGTCTGCCGAAAAAGACCAATAGATGAGCGTGTGAAATCTGCCTTGCAAGCCAATGACTACCCAATGCTAATAAATACAACACTGGCTACTTGTCATACCAACACAGTCAGATTTCCAACACCTCACCATCCAGTCAGGTCCATCGTACACCAAAAGCTACAGTGATTCTTCATTATGTGAGGCATTTCTCAGAGTGTATCAAAAGGATTCTAGGAAATGCGGACCTGTTTTAAACCACACTCAACACTGAGAAATATGTTGGTTCACGTAAAAAACTATGTTCCACTAACTGAAAGATCTGGAGTAGTTAACCAGGTGCCTTGTGGTTCTTGTAACCAAACATACATACATTGGACAATCAGATCAATCCAAATAAACCTATGTGACTAGGTAATACTTCACTATTCCAATTTTTTTATTTTACAGACGTTTCGACCACTAGCTAGTTGTGGTCATCATCAGTGAAATACAATGTAAAAATGAATGAGTGACCTCAAGAATGTAACTATGGAGAAGTAAAATAAAAAATTTGGACTAGTGAAGTATTAAATAAACAATATCAGTATAGACAATCAGGCTGTACATTACAACATAGGCTGAAGGAGCACAGGAGAACCCTAGCAAAGTGATGATACATCAGCTGTGGGAGACCATGCTATGTAATTCAATCATGACATTGATCAGAATGGAGTGAGAGTCGTTGATCAGCACATGAGTTAGTATCCAAGATGTTTTTTGGAGTCATGGCATATAAAGGCCCCAAAAAGCTGTATGAACAAAAACCTAGGGATATGTGGAGACTCCACATGAACATAATTATTTAGATAAGTTATGTTTTATATCATTATCATTATTATTGTATTTTAGTTTGCACACCGTGAATCGGGCACTTCTGCTGCAGGGTACAATACTTAAAAGTTAGACTGTCGTTAGCTAACTTGATTGACGGAACTTGAGTGGAGAAGAAGTAAAAGGGTTATAATTCCCTATACAGGATACTAAACACAGCCTATGACAGCTTGGCTACTGTAGGACATAGTAACTATCTCCCATAGCAACTGTTACTAGATTCATGTTTATTTATGCATTCCAGTTTTGTAGTCATCTATATCATACCGATAAAGGTTACTGGATTGACCGAAACATCTATTTATACTTTTATTGTTATAGCTAGTGCTTTTTCAGAACATAATATTTCTCCAATATTTACAATTAAACTTTTAAAGCTTATGATAGCAGTATAAAAATAATATAGCTAAGTAATATGAATGAAAAAAAAAAGCAACATGTCAGAAATTAAAAGTAAATTGGTACAATAATCATGACATAATTATGAGACACACTTTCAGTTTCGTACAAATGAACAGTGCAACATTACTATAGACTCAATTAAATGGGCAAAAGTACAGTACACTTGAAATGTAATATAGTGTAGTTGATTTCACCAAGGAACAGGAAATTTGGAAGCATCAGAATATCTATAGCAATTTACTGTATAAGTTAACAGAGCTACATCAAAACTATAGCCATAAGAAATTATTTTATGAGACCATAGTAATGTACTGTTCATTCATATGATACTGAAGATATATCTCACAATTTATAAGCAGTCTTCTTTTCATTGGTCCTGTGTGATTAATGTCTAGACATACTATATAGTTCAATAGTCATGTAATTGAAAGCCTCAACTCCTTCAGTCATCATTCAGTGACCATTTTCAGATACAAACAAAACAGAAAAGGACCCCAGGCTGTGATGGCAACATGCAAATATGTCTAAGCTCTCATAATGGTGGTTTCTTAAATTCACCAATGTACCACGACTTTGGAAGGATCTTCTGTGTAGATCTTGTTCATTCCAAGTACTTTAGCTTTATCCCAATTGATGTTGTGAGTGGTTCCGATGGAGTGCTCTACGTTACAGCAGAAGTGTAAAATCAATCAAAACTTGTGGAGATCTCTTGTGTTCTTTGAATGGATACTTCAAGGTTCCTCCTGTCTTGCCAGTCCTGATCACCATTCTTGCTGTTCCTGTTAATTTTATCACGGGTTTCTTTGAAAACTTACTTATACAGAAACAGCACTTAAAAATCTTAAGGCCATAGCTGTATATGATGTGAGATGATTGTACAACACAGAATAATGCTCTCTAAGTTTATTTGGAAGCATCATTTATGTGCCAATACAATCAGAATTAAAGTTAAAAAAAACACTTCAACTTTTTCCTCTTGATGTTGCCACTATAAATGCCTTCGTGATTAATTGAAGAGACAATAGAAGCATTATGAAAATATGAAAAAAACATTGGAGAAGAAAAAATATGAGACTATATTGAAGATGTAAGAATTTGTTTGCTGAATTGTTTATTGCTGTTCCTTACAGCATCAAATTTGCTATTTACACACTGACCTTTCTTTCTTAGCTATGTTCTCAAATTTTGAACCTAGTAAGTGATTTAGCTCCTTCTATTTACAGATAGTTGTAGCAGGCTATAACTATATGTGACATGATTAAATAGTAGCACTGATTAGATTGCAACAACTACCAGGAAGAGATTGCCAAAGCTGTGACATGAAGTCTCAATCTTGTTAAGCTTAATGCTGCTTTTTGATTGATTCTTGAACATTTTAAATCCAAATTCGCTTAATATTGGCTTAGACTAGCATCAGTCATTCTAGAGTAACTTCGCCTTCACTTCAAACTGCAGTTACACAGCAGTAAAGGAAGACTGAAAAACCGGACCAATTCCGCGGAAGTAGGACCAAATCTGCTACAGTGCACCACAGCATAAAGCTGGTTTTATTCAACTCATCATAACTTGAGAACCGCTTGAAATAAGCCATAGCAACAAAAGACAAAATATCAAAATTTTTCTTCTACCTATAAATAGAGCCCATTTATTTAGCTTTATAGTCATGTGCACTGTTGCTATGCAGAAAAGCTACACCGATTGGTCAAAATCTCATTATGTAATGCGCTTTCTAATTAGTGCCCACCATAACGTATCACACGTTCTCTCTGTGACTATACCTTGGTATCGCTTCGTGAGAATGTGCCTCATTCTCTCAATTTGATCTCAGCTGAAACAATAAAACATTACATACAAAGATCTAGGAACTATATGTTTGCCTACCTTGGAGGAAATAAGCTGGGAAGTGAGATGGAAAAAATTGTGAAAAATTTAAGTAAAGAGTATAAATCCCACCGACGTGTTGGTGTAAATAACTGACATTGTAGTGTACACATTGTTAATTTTTTTCTATAGGTTTATTGAACATCTACTTATCTTTCATTTCAACCATTTTTGTCACAAAATGTTTTAAGTTATATGAGATGAATCCTTTTTGCTGGATCATGTTGGATTAGTAAGAAACTTTATTATATACATATGTAACAGCTTATGTATCAAAATTCTGTCTATAGAAGTATAGAGTACCACAGTGGCTATGGATAGTCAAAATTTTATAGAGATAGCTGTTACTATGTATCAGTTGAATGCTAAACATGATTATAATGGATAACTAAGGTAGGCGGGTCTCCTCAGTTGCCATGGTGATGAAACCTTGGGTATATGTTCTTCCAAAGTAACTTGTTATGGGTTTTTAATTTGATAGGCATTGTGGGTTTTTGGCAAAAGTTATAAGGAATTCATTTCATGTACTAAAAAACCAGCTTTATGCTGTGGTGCACTGTAAGCGGATTTGGTCCGCCCGGGCCAAATACGCGAGGGGACCCAATCTGCTGTGACACCGGACCAATATTTTTCATAAGTGCCTGACCAATTTTTTCAAAACTGCTTTTTCATAACTGCGTGACTATTTCAGTCTCGCCAGCGAGACTATTTACTTAACCGCTCTACCTCGGCTCTTGTAGCTCTTTATATTTCATGTGCATGCGCAGTGATATTTATAGAATAGAAAACTGGGTACAAAACTATATAACGATACTTACCAGTTGAATTCGACCTGAACTGGTATGGCATCCTGTGGCGACTCCAGTGGTAGCGTACTGGAGCAGTACTGTCTAGAGAAGTCAGTTAAGTTGCAAACATGAATTTATTAGTGGAAGTGAGCGCAGGAAGAATTTTTGGATCATTTTAACTTCAGCTAATCATTAATTTTCTTTTATTATTTCAAATTCAAATTTTAATAACATTGTTCCTTTAATACAAAATGAGCTATGAAAATAGAAGGTATGAATTTGCCTGACCAATAAAAAAATGCTTCCGCCACCACTGTTTTAGGAGAAAAAAGTTTCCCGCGCGCGCGTTTAAAGAGCATACGTACCATCCATAAATACATACATATATATAACATAATATACCCGATTTTGCATTATCCACCCCTAATACTGTCTCGCTCGCTTAGCTCGCTCGCCAATTATTTTCCAGCATGTGATATCTGGTATATGAAGGAACCTGTCTCTACTGTCCAGTGTAACCCCTTCAGTGTGGCATCCATGTTTGCCCTGCAGTGTGTGGTACAGGCCCCAGTTTCTGCAGGTCCTAGACTAGACATAGTATGGTTCTTCAATAACACTGGAGGAAACACTGTACCAATAAACATGAATGCCTTCCCACCACTTCTTAGTATTGCATCTCAGAATCAGACTGTAATGAATGGAGAACTGATAGAACTAACTTCTACTATAACTCTTGGCCGATTCTCAGACCCCATTCATGCAGGGAGATATTACTGTCAGGCACAAGTAGATGGAGCCACGTCATCATTGACTCCTAGCAACGCTTTAACTTTTACAGCCAGTGACTCTGTCTTCAGTTCTAATCCTTGTGGAAATAGTAGTAGTAAGGAATTAGAAGATTTTACTCAGGTTTCTACAAGGTGTGCCGGAAGCATTTCTTCCTCTACTGTATTTGTACCATCATCTACAGTTACTCCAACATCAACCTCCCAGTCTGGCCACTCCACATCTCCTCCTCCTACTGTTCTATCCTCTGTGCTAGCTACATCTCCCACTACCGACAATATCTTCTCAACGGATATGACTACTACTGTCTCCATACAGTCTCCAGGGGGAAGAGTATCTCTCAGTGTGATGGTGTATGTGTTAGTTGGTGTAGCTGCAGTGTTTGCTGTGATCATCCTAGTCTTCACTCTACTCACAGGAAAAAATCTGGAATTTCCTGACTTCAGGAATTGTATAGGACAGTTGAGCGCATGGCCTGTACTTCACATTTCCTGTACCAGGTCAGATGATTTCTGACAGCAGGTCACATATCCTGCACCAGTACAGGTGAACTTTCCTGCACTTTTTCTATAATACCTTCTAGGTCCACCTGGAAGGTTCCTGGCCTGCACCAGTACAGGTGAACTTTCCTGCACTTTTTCTATAGTACCTTCTAGGTCCACCTGGAAGGTTCCTGGCCTGCACCAGTACAGGTGAACTTTCCTGCACTTTTTCTATAGTACCTTCTAGGTCCACCTGGAAGGTTCCTGGCCTGCACCAGTACAGATGAAATTTCCTGCACTTTTTCTATAGTACCTTCTAGGTCCACCTGTAAGGTCCCTGGCCTGCACCAGTACAGGTGAGCTATCCTGTACTTTTTCTAAGTACCTTCTAGGTCCACCTGGAAGGTTCCTGGCCTGCACCAGTACAGGTGAACTTTCCTGCACTTTTTCTATAGTACCTTCTAGGTCCACCTGGAAGGTTCCTGGCCTGCACCAGTACAGATGAAATTTCCTGCACTTTTTCTATAGTACCTTCTAGGTCCACCTGGAAGGTCCCTGGCCTGCACCAGTACAGGTGAGCTCTCCTGTACTTTTTCTAAGTACCTTCTAGGTCCACCTGGAAGGTTCCTGGCCTGCACCAGTACAGGTGAACTTTCCTGCACTTTTTCTATAGTACCTTCTAGGTCCACCTGGAAGGTTCCTGGCCTGCATCAGTACAGGTGAACTTTCCTGCACTTTTTCTATAGTACCTTCTAGGTCCACCTGGAAGGTTCCTGGCCTGCACCAGTACAGGTGAACTTTCCTGCACTTTTTCTAAGTACCTTCTAGGTCCACCTGGAAGGTTCCTGCCCTGCACCAGTACAGATGAACTATCCTGTACTTTTTCTATGGTACTGTCTAGTCAACCTGGAAGGTTCCTGACCAGCATAAAATGAATGTTGCTGAATACCTTAATAGGTTCAACTCAAAGATTTCTGCCTGCATTGTGGTAACATTTCTTGAACTTATACTTTAATTAGCTACTTACACTACAAAAAAAGTGGCATTTCCTGAGTACAGTTTAAGTCAGAAATTAACATGAAATGTCAGGCTTGACTTTCATGAGTTACAAATGAACTATCAGGTACAGGAAATTTCACATTCCACTCTAGTTTCATGGTGTGCATGAAATATGATATGTCCTGGTAATGTAATTCCATGAAATGTTATATTCCTGAAAAATTTCATGAAAACATGAAATTTGGAATTTCCATAGCTATTGTATGGAACATGAAACATGGACTGTAGCTGAATTTCATGATGTCAGAAATTTCAAACGTTAAATAATGAGGCTTGTGTTTCCATCTGTTCACATCTAGCTATACTTTGTTCAACAGCTGTTATTTGAATAAAAAATTTCTTTCTAAAATTAGATATTTATTACTTAGTCATTTGTTTCCTTGTTTCATTATTATTTTGTTTATGCATTTTTAAAATTTATTTGTTTAATTTACACTACATAAAAAAGCCCAGTTTACAAGGATTTTCACAAATTTATATGCAGCATATACATCGTAGTTTCTTTTTTTTACCAAGACAAGTGTACAGGAACAATAGATCAAGTAACACCTGAGGTGTACTAGGCATCTACTGGAGTTTACTGAAGTGGTAAGTTTACAGATAGTTTAACACTAATACTTAGAATTTACAGATGTACATGCAGGATGTATACACTGTACAAAAAAAAATTTTTTTAATTCATATGTATAATTATTTTTAATGTGAAGTTTTTGTACGTGATGATAATAATAATAATTAATAAACACAATTTTAAATTATTATTACTAAATTAAAAAATATATGCATTTTTTAGCTTGGTAAAGGGATAGGTCCCCTTGAGACTGTAGTTATATCAATGGAATCTAATGAATACATTTATTCATTCTCCTTCATTCATTTACGTGTTCTCACTCATTCATTCTCATTCATTCATTCATTCTCATTCATTCTCATTCATTCATTCATTCTCATTCATTCTTAATTGCTTTACAATTAATTGATCAAAAAATATACACCACTACACTGTCTATTTAAATATTAATACTATATGGGAAAAAACATGCATTTGCCCTCTGACTATTCATTTATAGCTAAACTGTTACAGTAAACAATACAGTAACCTCTATCCAGAAAACCCTTTACCAGTGATATCACCAGGCCAAATGTGTTAACAACGCTTTACCATACAAAAGTAATAATATTGACTGGAAATGGTCGTCCGAAATTGTCAAAGTGGCTGGATTAATCTCTCGCTCTCTCGCTCTCTCGTGGGGAAGATCTCCTCTGGCTATAACAGCGCTAACTACCCTAACATGACGCGCGGGGGAAGGATCAGGTTAGTAAAAAGACCGGCCCCGTGAGACTGCTGTGCGAATGTGTTGCACCAATAATGGGTGGAGTGGATGCGTTCCTATGGTACATAGGCTTCAGCGTCGAGGTGAGTAGTTGACAACTGAATTATGGTATTTCTAAATTTCCTGTGGGGATAAGCAGAGGTTACCTGAATTATAATAGAGATTATTTTGTCTGCAACACAAATCTTTAAGGTGGTATTATTCCCAATTGTTTTTCGTAGCACACTAGAAAATTTAGTTCAAGGATAACAGTAACAACTAAAAAAAATTTTGTGTATCTCTTTGGCCATGGCAATAATTTTTCAGTTTCTCATTCAAAATACTCACAAGTGCTACCACAGCTACAATGAAAGCAAAAGCATCCATGTTAACTTTTATCTATGGTGCCATTCTAATTAATGCTGTCTTGAATAAAATTGGGGCGATGATTTGTTGTTTTTTTTGTTTTGTTTTTTTATTTCTGAAATCAATGTGTGACGTAACTTATGTTTTTTTATGATGTGGAGCGAGAATGGTAATTTCTTTGGAGTAACATTGGTTTCAAGGTGTACAGTGTATCTTTTCACATAAAAGAATATTGAGGCTAGGAACCATGGCAACCATTACAACCTCTCTTTAGACAACTGGGTACATTCGCAAAGTTTTGATGACCTTTACCAAATCTGGTATAGCATATGCACCACTAGAAGAATTGTGGCTGTCCGGGTCTTATGAGTCGCAATACGTTTTAATGGGTTATGGCTGGTAGTGAGGTGATCCATAGTAACCAAAATGTGGTATTAGTTTTCTGGTTGTGTAGGGTCTATCTTTTGCCCAGTGTAATTACTGCTATTCCTACTCACATGCTGGTGTGTCGAACACTCACTAATTTACATGATAGTTGCTCCTCCCAATCTGTTGATAACAGATAGGACATTTGTGCTAAGGAATGAAATGTCTCCACCTATAAACTATCAAACTGTGTGTTTCAAGGCTAGTGCTGCACGCACACGTGTTTACCCGTACTATTTCACTTTTAAAGCCTGTATACTAATCCAAAGATCTTTAGTTTTATGCTTTCAGTGATTCAGTCATTCTCGGCTGAAATAATTATAATAATAGCAAATTTTTTCTCGCTCTAACAGCCAATATTGTTAATTAAAACTTAAGTGAATTAATTTAATAGCTCTAACAGCCAATATTGTTATTAAAACTTAAGTTTTAATTAACAATATTGGCTGTTAGAGCGAGAAAATTTTTGCTATTATTAAAAGTTATGCTTATTAACACTAGTGCACATGTGTGAGAGGGTTACAGTAGTCATCCTGTGTGTCTGTCACACTCTGATTTTGGAGATTACAGACAATTGATGGTTTGCCGCTGTGAAGTTTAATGAAGTTGCTGGAAGTGGAGTTTTGCATTGAAAATATATACCAGCGAGTGTCTTTGGCCTGGTTTAGCTTCTTCTCTTATGAAGACAATGTTTACATGTACCGTTTTCATTGCTCGAGCTATATTGATGCCTCATTTAGAATTGTCTTGCCAGCATGCAGAGAGCGACATGTTCAATTGGTTACAAAGTACACATCACATGAACACGTGGATACAGAGTGTGGTATTACAATACGAGTGGGCAGAGTCAATTATACTCGAAGTGTAATGTGTATGTACACATAATTATAATGATACGGGACTTCAATAGAAAGCTTACCGGAGTGACAGATGTACAGTTTTA
>WLWD01002087.1_pt1 | contig 88069 bp, 90 predicted proteins | sample 6712731 | NCBI WGS metagenome assembly WLWD01 (sample SAMN12718690, study PRJNA576275) | sponge metagenome | isolation source: marine sponge | host: Mycale hentscheli | place: New Zealand: South Island, Marlborough, Capsize Point | collected 2014-11-01
TGAAGGATGATACCATTTCTGTCCTCCAGTTGAGGTGGCTCCCACGTTACAGTCAGAGTACTGGCATTGAAGGCAAGCAAGACCAAGTTCAGCGGAGGTCCACTTGGTTCTATTAAAAAAAAACTTTTTGAAAAGTAATATTGCAAATGTTTGAGAAATTTGACTAGTTGACCAATTGATTCAGAATCTGTATAAATTAATGTATGACAGACACATCAAAGGAAATAACTCACTGTCTTCAAGAGTATTGAAATTCAGGAGATAGTGCAGACCCACTGATATAGTCTCTGCTGCCACACTAAGGGCATAGGGGTGGTACTCCTTCAACTGATCAAACATGTAGAACATGGCCGTGGTTGACACTGTCCGGTTACTCTCTGGAGACCTCTTGTCCGTTAAAACGAGAACGTATCTTCTAATCAAACCATTTTGATCTGCAAGACGAGGAGGCTCCCAGCTCACATTTGCTGCAGTTGAGGATGACCAAGTCACCCGAACATTGACAGGAGTGCCGCTTGGAACTACAGCAATACAATCAAAACATGCATTGAAGTGTGTACAAACGAATGCCTCTTTTGGTACCACACGAATTACCTGCTTCCGGCATCTGCAATCTCTCTACTGCTCTGGCACCTCTTCCAGCTGAAGTGAAAGCTGCCACGGAAACCTCATAATAAAAGTATGGCTGGAGATTAGTCCACATGTATTGATTCACTGTTGAGGATACATTCACTGCATCCACTGGAGAAGAAGATATTCTCAGTGTAAATAGCCTTAACTCATATCCAAGGAGTACACCATTAAGGATATTGGGATTCTCCCAAGAGGCTGTTAAACTTGAAGAATTGTGGGCTGTTAGCAAGAAGCTTCTGGGTTGCCCTGGTGCTGCAGCACAGTTCATATAGCATTTGAATTACAATTAATATTTAAACTTAATACCTTACCATAAGGAAGTGTCTGGAAAGTTATGGCTTCAGAGTAAGGCCCAAGGGACACAGTATAAGCTGCTACTTGAACATGGTAGGTAGTAAAAGGTTTCAAATTAGATACCACAACATCGTGACCAGTGCTTGATATTTCAGTCACTACTTCACTCCTATTCTGTGTTACTTTGACATTGAATCTCCTAATGATTCCATTGATAACTGAGGGAGATTGCCACTGGACACCAACCTCCATGGCATAAACAATTACTGAGACATTCTGTGGAGCAGTAGATGGTGCTGTGAAAATTGTACATAAATGAAAAGTTGTTCTTCATAAAAAGAATCTATTCTTTTCTTACCATCTTCTCTGGTTCTAACAATAATGGCCGAACTGTGAGGGCCTTCATCTACTGTAACTGCTACAACAACACATTCATATTCCGTGTAAGGTCGTAGTCCAGTTACTACCAGGCGTGTGGACGAGGTGGAGAACTGAAGGACACGTCCAGTGAGTGTCTCTGTCACATTAACTCTGTACTCTCTTATCTCTCCATTGTGATGCTCAGGTGGTGGCGGGTCCCAGGACAGAGTGAAACTAGTGGAATTGTGTGTCCCACTAGCAAGGTTAGTTGGATGGTCAGTAGGAACTGTCACAGGCATACAAAGTTAATTACCAAAGTATGATCAGAACATGGTAATAAAATAATTAGAATTGACTGAATGGATTCCAGTGATTCGATTAGAGTAATACCCATTATTTGTAAAAATATTGATCGCAATTTCTTTACCATTATGGCTTATTCACATTTAATAATTATGTCCATTTTAGAATCATAGCACTGAAAATGCTATCATGCATAGGTGTAGGAATAATTTCTGGGGGTGGGGGATGGGTTGGGCACAACATGACAAGCACCAAAATATACTTGAGGGAGTGCATCCTCATGCAAAGATATTTGTGCTAGTTAAAGTGTACATTGACATCTTAAAATTAAATTTATAAAACTCGTATCTCAAACCACAAATTTTTGTTGTTCTGTCATTTAATAATGCATGACTGAGTTATTCTGACAGTAAGCACAAAGGAGGTTCAAAATATTGGGAAGAGGGGAGGAGGGGACATGCCCTTAGTTCCCTACACCTGTGAATGTTGAAATTATAAATTATTTTCTTTGGCTCCCAGTATATATTGCTTCAGCTATTGGTTACAAACTATCAAGATTCTTGCTTTACTAAATCTTACCATCTTCTCTTGTATACACGGCCAACTGCTCACTGTACGGACCCTGTCCAACAGCTGTTGCAGCTGCAACCTGTACAAAATATGTCGTGTGTGGCACAATTACCAGTCCCTCTGCAGGAAGCTCTAATGTCGATTGTGCACTGTACAGAGTCCTGGATTCATTACGAGACGTGATGAGCACTACATAGCGTGTGATGATGCCATTCCTGTCCTCTGAGTATGGAGGTTGCCAAGACAACCTGAAGGAGCGAGACAAGATGTTATGGCTAACGACAGATTCGGGAGCACCAGAAGGCACTGTGGGAGAAAACAGCTATCTTATACATTGTTCTCATTTTAATATAGGAAAACCAGCTGTGTACACACAATTAGACAGCTGTAATTGTAAGCATAACAACAATGAAGGTCCAATATAAAGATTATAAAGATGTTCACATTCAATTACTGATCTAACAAAATTAAATATACCACAGAAGTATAGAAGCTGCTTCAAAGTGGGGGGGGGGGGGAGGGCATCATGTTTCACAAGTTAATTTACTCTCACAAAACCACTTATTTTATGAAAAATTAGAACTTCATAATAACTAAGCTAAATACAAGTATACCAATGCAATTCAATAATTAAATCTGCATAGTGTGTGCCCCCCTGTGCCCCTCCCCCCCCCCCCCCCCTCCCACTTCCATCACCCCTATACCGTACACATAATCGACCCTTACCATCTTGAGGTAACTGGAGGATAGCTTCAGCATAAGGACCAGTTCCCTGCACATTGAATGCGGCAATTCGGCACTCATATGTATAATAAGGATGCAGGGAGTGTACAGTCTTCGATGAAGCAGAACTGGAATGAATTGTAATATTCATGACTTCCCCCGATTCCATTTCAGTTATTTCTATTTTGAATCCTCCATGGTTTCCATTCCATTCTTCATCTTCATAGGCATTCCAGGTAATTGTTAACGACTTGGACGACTGTGCAGAAAGAAGAAGTCCCACTGGAACTGCAGGGGCTGCACGTATGCATGACAAGTTACATAATGCTAACCATTGTAAACTAAATCAGGTTATTTATAATATTTGCTAGTATTTGGTTACATAATGATCCATGCAATAGCATTCTTTATATCCAAACATTATATCCAAACATTAGCTGGTTACGTTAAGCTACATATGTGTACATTTATTATGATTGCTATTTTGACCACCATAGCAAATATTTTGGTAGAATTATGATATACACAAGCACGCAGATTAACTGATTGTCTTTCTGTCCAGTCAACTAGAGAAAACCAGTGTTGTTTTTTATTCAGTGAAAGTAAAAGGTGATATTCTTAATAAAATTCTGGAATTACCCAAAGCAGATGTCGTAATACTGAAGATTGAACTGTAAGGTCCCATGCCTGCTGAGGTATGTGCTGCTACTCTCACTGAGTAGACCGTGTCTGGCTTAAGGTCAGAGAACGAAGCATGGTTTCTGGTAGTGGTTGTCACAGTGCTACTCAGAGCACCTGGTGTTGTCAGAGCCACTGTGTACTGAGTGATGTAGCCATTCCTAGAAGCTGGGAGGGGAGGAGTCCAAGTGACCGACACAGTAGTTGCTGAGGATAAGGAAAGTAACACATCCTCTGGTGCTGCACTAGGTGCTATAATATATATATTATATATATATAATACTCATTGCACAAGTCAGTGTACAACTTGGGAAATATTTCAAGAGCATGTTATTTTAAAGAAAGAAAAAAATTAGTTGAATGTGAAGTTCCGTATTAATTGATAAATTAATTAAGACAGTTCAGTCAGTCTCACTTCTCAGATTACAAAACTATAGTCATTCTCATCAGCTAGGGCACTAGGAAATACAGAGTTATTGAGTTCTAAGTAACTGTTAACCACATCCCAGATGGCTATGTGGTGTTCTAATAATAAAGAGTTGTATGAACATAGGTACATTTAAAAGACATTACTTTTTTGCATGTAATATTTATATGTATATATATATATATATATGTATATGTATACAATTTAAAGTGACACCAAACTTGAGAGAGTAGCATTTCCTCCTTTTTTTGATGGTAGTTATTTTGAATGTTTCAGTAAGTTCATTCCGCAGTATTAAAAGTACAGTTACTAGCTACAGTACTACGAAATGGCACGAAATTCCTAGATCTCTAACCAGAACAGTCATAGCTCTTTTGCCAGCCTGCTAGTTATTATGTTTTCAAATACCTCAACACATACCAATCAAACTCCATTGCCCATTCTACTCCTTGAAATGTTACAAAAAGTTACAGTGTGTCTTCTTTTTTTTTTTTCCAACTCACAAGCTTCGGGCATCCTAACAGACTCTACTCTGAATGGTCCCTGTCCTGCGCTGTTCTCAGCTGCCACTTCACACGTGTAGACATAGTCAGGGTGAAGAGAAGTAAATATTGCGGAAGTAGAGCTAACTGACTTGTAACTGGTAAAGGATGACTCTACGTGGGATACATTCACCGAGTATTGTAGATTGGGCCCATTCCTATGTTCATATGAAGGTGGGTCCCAAGAGATGGACATGGTGAAGGCATCCAAAGCTTGCAGAATCAAATTTAATGGGGCTTCACTGGGTCCTATAATTAAAAATACATAAATAAACTACATATACATGATGCTGTAAATTCAGTTTATTAGCTCCAAAGATGAAACAATACCACTATTACAGCTATGTGTACTTAGAGGTGTGTGGTAATATTATATTACCACAATGACAAATCTACTATTTTACTGCATCAGACATATCTATTGCTTGTAAAACCTGGAATTATAATAGGATATCAGGAGAATTGACAAGGCAACATTAGTCAATTTAATAACAGTTTTTCACTTTTATAGCTAAGTTAAATTACTCAATATTCATAACTCCCTATAATGCAAACTCATAGCCAACCCTTCCCAGCTTTCCTAAAAAAAAAAAAAGAGAGAGAGAGAGAGAGAGAGATAAAGAAAAAAGAACTGGCATTATTTTTTTTATTATTCCAACCACCCTTACGGTCTGGAAGAGTAGTGAATTGGAGTGGAACAGAATAGGGTCCTACTGAGACAGTCTCAGCAGCTATAGTGATACTATACTGATAGTATTCTTCCAGAAAGTTTAGGGTGTACTGCATGGCTGTTGTCTTCAGAGTCCAGTTTCTCATTCCGGCCTCTTCTTCCAAGAGAAACAGATGGTACATTATAATGTCACCATTTTGATCTTCAGCCCTGGGAGCTTCCCAATGGACAGTGACTGCTTGTGAAGATTTATTGACAACTCTGACATTTGTTGGTGGACTAGAGGGAGCTGTAAATTATGCAATGAATAGTATTTCATTTCACAATAAAGAACTTGAAAAATTATGTACTTACCATCTTCAGGCATTTGAATCATACTAGATGAAGAAGGGCCCCTTCCTGCTTCAGTGAGTGCAACAATAGAGACTTCATAAGAGTAGTGAGGATGGAGACTGTTCCATGTGAAGGAGTGTGTAGTAGAGGGCACTCGGACTGTGCTCACCCAGGATACAGGCATAGAGACGGAAAGCTGCAACACAAATCCAACTAAAACCCCATTCAGTGTCGTAGGGTCTTCCCAAGTGACAGTAAGATTGGTTGGACTGAGAGGGTTCAAGATTATATTCCGAGGTATACCAGGCACTGGAAAAATTATATTATTATAATGAAATGTCGACCCCACTTTTGAAAATTACAATGACAATACTAACCATCTTGGAGAGTCCTTATATGAACAGTGCTTGAAAATGGACCATAAGAAACTGTGTAAGCTGATATTTGTACCGAGTAGTTTGTGAATGCCTTCAGATTGGTTACTGTAGTCGTCGTACTTGTACTAGTAATCTGAGAGGTCTCACCAGTACCAGTTTCAGTTATTAGCACCTTATACTTCCTCAAAATTCCATTCCTATTCTAGACTTCAGGTGGATTCCATTGAATGAGTATTTCTGTAGAAGTCGAGTTTATTCTGATATTCTGAGGAGAACTTGTAGGAGCTGCAAAAAATATACAGCAAATATTTGTTCACCAATTCCCATTCATTTATTCTTATTTACCAGTCTCCCTGGTTCTAATATAAATGGCTGAACTGTGAGGACCTTCATCTACTGTAACTGCTACAACAACACATTCATATTCCTTGTAAGGTCGTAGTCCAGTTACTACCAGGCGTGTGGATGAGGTGGAGAACTGAAGGACACGTCCAGTGAGTGTCTCTGTCACATTGACTCTGTACTCTCTTATCTCTCCATTGTGATGCTCAGGTGGGGGCGGGTCCCAGGACAGAGTGAAACTAGTGGAATTGTGTGTCTCACCAGCTAGGTTGGTTGGATGGTCCGTAGGAACTAAAAGAATTTTGTGAAAACAATGAATGCAAATAACTGAATTTATTTATACAGTGTATTACCATCTTCTGGCGTATATATACGGATCGGTTCGCTGTATGGACCACGCCCAATACTAGTCTCTGCGGCAACTTGTACAGTGTATGTTGTATATGGCTGTATCGTGAAGCCCAGATATGGAAGTTCCAGATGTTCTTCAGTACTGTACAAAACACTTGATTCATTGCCAACTCTGATCAGGACTGCATAACGAATGATTACTCCATTTCTGTCTGCAGCTTCCAAAGCATTCCAGGACAAGTTAAATGCATAAGGAGAAGTGGCAAACCCAGTAAGTTCCTCTGGAGGAGCAGTTGGAACTAAGGAAAATTAAAGCATACATACACTCAATATATAGCAAACTAACTGATAAGCTATAGGTCAGGAGATTATGTTCACTTTTATCCATATTTAATCATTTCTTCTTAAATATTTACAACCTTCAATATTTTCATTTACCATCTTCTGGAAGTTGAATAGTAGCTTGCACAAAAGGCCCAATTCCATGTGTGTTGTATGCTGACACCCTACACTTGTAGATGTAGTGAGGGTGGAGGGAGCTAACGGCAGCATATGTGGCATCATTATTGGCCACAGTTCTGTTCCTGACTCGTCCAGTTTCCAATTCTGTAACATCAATTCTGAATCCTCCGCGATCACCATTCCAGTTCTCATCTAGGTACCTGCTCCATGTGATGGACAGAGACCTCGAGCTTAATGGAGTGAGGAGCAACCCAGATGGAGCAACAGAAGGAGCTACACATCAATACAAATGAACAGTGAATTCTATTATACACTAGCATTGAGAAATAACTATACCAAAAATAATAAGACAGCATAAAAACAATAAGGCTGTACACATTAGATTATAGGTTTAGATCACTAGCCATTCATTTGTTGTTAATCCAAACATTTTGGGCTGTTTCATCTAGCCATCATCATTGAAACATAAAAAGAAAGTAATTGTTACAGTTTTTTGTTTGTTTGCTTTTGCTTCACTGATGATGGCTAGATGAATAGCAGCCGAAGCATTTGGATTCATAACAAATATATGACTAGTGATCTAAACCTTATAATCTGTCTATGCCAAGTCAGACTTACTACCAAGGAAATAAGGCTTTACTGTAATAACATAGAACAATTCCTCACACCAATTTTTTCTTTCTGAGTTCTATTACAACCATGTACTTTTGATTCACTACTCCCTTACCTAGTGCATTTGTGGTTATCCTATATGCCAGGCTATAAGGTCCCATGCCTGCTGAGGTATGTGCTGCTACTCTCACTGAGTAGACTGTGTTTGGCTTAAGGTTCGAGAATGAAGCATGGTTTGTGGTACTGGTTGTCACAGTGCTACTAAGAGCACCTGGTGTTGTAAGAGCCACTGTGTACTGAGTGATGTCGCCATTCCTAGAAGCTGCAAGGGGAGGAGTCCAAGTAACCAACAGAGTAGTAGCAGATGACAGAGAGACAGATACATTCTGTGGTGCTGCACTCGGAGCTAACAGTGATACAATTAAAACAAAATAAAAATAAATTATAACATAAATTAATTTACTTACGTGCTTCAGGCATTTGGATAGGAGTATAAATCGTGAAAGGCCCACGACCCACACTAGTCTCGGCTGCCACACTGCATTCATAGGTGTAATCTGGATGGAGGGAGCTCACAGTCACAGACAAAGAAGTGGTAGAATACAGTTCATAAGCAGAAGTCTCTGTGTTAGTTATATTAATCGCATACTGAATAATTGGCCCATTTCTGTGCTCGTAAGTGGGAGGCTCCCATGCCAATGATAGGGTTGAAGCATCTAGGGCTTGTACGTTTAAATTCAGGGGAGCTCCACTTGGACCTACAATTAACATTAATTAATATATTCCTTGCATTGATACGTGTGGCAGTGTTGACTTACTGGCAGGGAGAGTTCTAAATCTCAAAGGTGGAGAATGAGGACCCAAAGAAACCGTTTCAGCTGCTACTGTCAAAGTATATTGATGATACTCTTGCAGGTAGTTTAGCTGGTAGCTTCTAGCAGTTGATGTCAGAGTCCAACTCCGCCCACTATATTCTTCAACCAAGATCAGCTGATATGAATTAATAATGCCATTGTGATACTCAGGCAAAGGAGCATCCCAGTACACAGCCACTGATGAAGGAGAAGTGTGGAACACTGTGATATTTCTGGGGGAGCTACCTGGAGCTACATTGGTTAATATCATAGTAAACAGAATATTTATGCAATATTTGCAACACCTTACCTGCTTCTGGCATTTGTATAGTCTCTGATACTGAAGGGCTACTACCAGCTGAGGTTCTAGCAGACAGTGTGAGTTCGTAAGTATAGTAAGGATGAAGGTCATTCCAAGTGTGTGCTGTGGAAGTACTATTATGACTCCAAGTTCTGTTTGACTCAAGGTTCTTCAGATTTACGCTATAGCTCTGTAATACACCATTTAGAACTTCTGGCTCTCTCCAACTGGCAATTAAAGTAGTACCATTTGAAGCAGATAGCACTAAATCTCTAGGAACTTCAGGAACTAGACAGAAACAAAGAAAATCAGGCTAATGGATTAGAATTCAATTGCATAAAGCTTGACAGAGAAAAATTGTGTCTGTTTTAAAGTTTATAGTACCTTACAAGGCACACATGCCGACAATTGATATATGTAGTATGCTTACCATCTGGGAGTGTTACTATTTCAAGAGAAGGAGAGTACGGCCCTAGGGCTATTGTATATGCTGCTATGCTTGCTCCATATGAAGTGTAAGGATCGAGGTTGTAAATAACTATCGCTTCACTGCTGCCAGAACTGTAGTACTGTGCTACTTCTCCAGTACTTCTCTTTGTTAGTAGAATAGAGTACCTTCTGATCATTCCATACTTCTCTTTGTTAGTAGAATAGAGTACCTTCTGATCATTCCATTTTGTACAGCAACATCAGGAGGTCTCCATTGCAATGTGATTTGCTTGGACTGGATGATAGCACTGATGTTAACTGGAGGTCTTGAAGGAGCTACAAAAATAATAATGTATAAAACCATTGTTGTCTTGCCAGTTTCATTGTGCTACGGTGTTGTTTAATTTGTTGTTGTTTTTGTTGTCTCATTACATGCTATTTAATTACAAGCTTGATTTAGTATATTATTTTTACTTGTTGGCTGTTCAAGTGTCCAAACCACGCTGGGTAAATTATAATGGTGAGTTGTGCAGATAGGTTGTCATGTGATTACACTCATTGTTTTTATATAAGCATACAAGTAGTGAGTGGATTCATATTTTACCCATAGGGAGTCATTGCTTACCTGACTAATTTGTTTAAGTGACTTAATTCAAAAGTAATTTATCCATACTAAAAAATGGTTCCCGTTGAGGTCAGTGAAGCGAGCTATAAAGATAGCCATGTAAGGGTACATGTACTACTCTTATGGGAAAAGGGTTGAAGATATAGATATATAATAATACTGCGCAAATTCATTAGTGAGTCAGCTCCATTCACTTTGCTAGCTTAGCTGAATTATTCAAATTTCCATTGTAGGATCTATTTAGTCCCACTATAAACTACGCTGTAGTTTTATCTGGACAGATCGGTAATTTTAAAAAGGCATTCATTGGGAGTTAGTCATTTCATGGTAGATTCATATTTTCCAAGCTTCAGTATATAAAATGAAAACATTTTAGTCTCTACAATAAACTTCAATTTGCCTATAGAGAAGAAGTTAAAATGTGGCCAACATCCTGAAAGTTAGAGTTTACTTATCAGGCTATCATAGTTCTAAACACATCCTTTTTATATTTAGTATTTAAAGCTATTTAGCATTAAACAAATGTAGTCTCGCGGGCCAGATCCTCATGCCCCTCCCTCCGCTCGGGAAAAAAGAGAGTCTGGGGACACTCGCCGTACTTCCCGGTTCTGGCTGAATGCAATCAATGAAGAATCCACGTGACCTGAGTCGTAAAGAATTTAATTGCCGCCTAATATTGCGGTTAAATATTTTTAAATTTAATCCCAACTGCCGCCTGTGGTAGCTTTAGCTTGATTTGTAGGAATATCTACATCCGCTTTTGAAGACCTTGCTTGAACTGGTTGTGAGGGCGTGAACTTACTACTTACGGAGTGTGTTATTGATCAGCTGTTAAATGAGCTTGAAGAGCATGATTTGCATACGACTATGAACTCCAACAGTACAACCACTACACGTTTAGGTTCTGAATTATTTCTAAGTTTGTCAAAAAACAGTGGGAGAGCATAAAAGCAAAAACTTTTCCCACTTCCCCTCGGGAGGAAAACGAAAACATCTTTTTCCTGCAGGAAGGAAAGAATTGCCCTCCGCTGTTCTGCACATGCAGCTTTGTAATCAATGCCCTCCACAACACTTCTCAAAACTTCTTCCAACGTTTCCATATCGCAGCAACCACACGGCTGACTAACCGACGCGTGGTGGAGAGCTACCGCTAAATCATTTCAATTAGCAATAAATTAAATAATTTGAGGTTGGTCATGTGATTGGTACAATCTAATTGGCTCTACGTACATTCCTGTAGAGAACCTGAAAACCCTACGTCTGTCCCCAGACCATTTCCCAGCGAAGCGGTATGGTAAAGGGTCTGGCATGCGAGACTAAAACAAATGTGATGTACATTTGAAATACTCTATATGGCCACACAAAAGACACTTATTGCTCACCGTCTTCTCTGGTTCTAACGAAAATGGCTGAACTGTGAGGACCTTCACCTACTGTAACTGCTACAACAACACACTCATATTCCTTGTAAGGTCGTAGTCCAGTTACTACCAGGCGTGTGGACGAGGTGGAGAACTGAAGGACACATCCAGTGAGTGTCTCTGTCACATTGACTCTGTACTCTCTTATCTCTCCATTGTGATGCTCAGGTGGGGGTGGGTCCCAGGACAGAGTGAAACTAGTGGAATTGTGTGTCTCACCAGCAAGGTTGGTTGGATGGTCCGTAGGAACTGTACAATATAATAAAAGTATGTACAATTCTCAAATACTAGATTTTTTTATTATGTTTTAATTTCCAACTGTGGAACCAAAATTGTGCCTTCACTATTCCTTCCTGACAATTAACCACAACTTAATTACTTGTACAAACATTACATAACACTAAGTAAACTGTCATTTTTTTACACATTATAGATTAATTCTCGTTGATTATTTTAACAAGTAGGTAAAATTTACTTTAAAACTGTTAATTTAAAGAGACAGACCACCCAAAAGGTTTCTTCTACCAGCAGAATTTGCATTCACTAGCGTCTACTTAAGGTAAGGACAAGGTAATGTCACACTATCACAAGTTTAATTTTCTCTCTGGAGTTAAATTGCTAATTTTCCTCCATTCTATAGCCATAAAAATGTAGTATAATATCTTACCATCTTCAGGAGTGTAGATCATGATTCCCTCGCTGTACGGTCCACGCCCTCGTATTGTCTCAGCGGCTACTTCAACCACATAGCTTGTATAAGGTTCCACAATAAGACCAAGGGCAGGAAAAATCAGATCGAGTTCTGTGGTATAGAAGACACTGGACATGTTATTAGTTGAAATGTGTATGGCATAGCGTGTGATAAGGCCGTTTCTTCCTTCTGGATCAGGCGCATTCCATGAGAGATTGAAAGATCGAGGAGACAGAGGAAATCCTCTTACTTGTTCAGGAAATGATGTCGGAACTGTCAAACGTAATGTGAAAGAGTTAAATCATTAGAATTACCTCTAAGCTATAATACACATAGCAGTGACAAGTACCTACCCATTCATTTGTCACCTGGTAAAGACTCATTACTTACAAATAATTCAAGTGGGTACACAAGTCGCTAGAGATGTCATTGTCAGCGAAGCATGGACATGGTTTAGACAAAGTACAATATCAATGGCTAATTGGTAATACTAAAATATTGGATTTGACCTGTTTTGGTTACTACATTTCAAAAACATTGTCAGCTTCATTCCTTATTGTCATTTGCAATCGTAGCTTAATTAACAGAAAGAACTTTGGAGATAATAAAGGTAAACAAAGCATCATCAAGCTGTCTTCATCTGGAGCCAATGCCAATCAAATTAAAATATCTCTCCTAATAATTCTGAGTTATATTTCTGATTATTCCTTTGATTGATTCTTCACGACCATTTCCTCCTACACTCTTAGTTGCTTTATGGTTAGAGTAATTGGAAAATCAAGTTTATATATAATATATATAATATAATATATATATATATATATAATATATAATATATATAATATAATATATATATAATATAATATATATATATATATATATATAATATATAATATATATATATATCTATATCTTGACTCACCATCTTGGGGTAGTGTAATGGAATTGTTAACATAGGGGCCTGTTCCCACAGAATTGAAAGCTGCCAGTCTGCAGTGGTAAGTGTAATATGGCTTCAGTGATGATATGGTTGTGGATGTTGCAGCTCTGTTGCCTACAGTTCGTAACCTGGTACTCCCGGATTCTGCCTCTATAATTTCAATCTTGAACCCAATACTATTCCCGTTCCATTCTTCGTCTGCCAATACAGACCAGCGAATAACTATTGTCCTTGGACTGGTAGCTATGATTGTTAGACCCCCTGGGGCCGTAGAAGGTGCTATATTAATAAAAAGCATATACAAATTAAATTCTACAGAGTCATTAAACTAGAATTTCAAAACATTGTAATAATAGATTTTCAATACGCGATTGTTTCATAGATACAGAGGCGTTGACTACATGCTCAAAATTCATAATTATCATCTTGTTCAAGATAAAACTACCTAGTGCTGGTGTTGTGATTGATCTACTGGAGCTATATGGACCAATTCCTGCAGATGTGTGTGCAGCAATTCGCACAGAATGCCGAGTGTTGGGCCTGAGATTAGAAAACAATGCAGTCAGCGGCCGACTGGCGGGCAGCGTCCTGGACACAGTCACAGCTGTGCTTGTGAGGGAGATGATGTAATAGGTGATAATACCATTCCTTGAAGATGTCTGTGGAGGATTCCAAGTCACAGAGAGTGAGGATGGTGAAATAAGATTCAACGTGATACTTTGTGGAGGAGAACTAGGAGCTGAATAACAAACAATCGTTGTGAAAAAATTAAAAGAATCGCAAACCTAAAAGATATTTTGGTAACATAGGGCATCAAATTATAGGACCGCTTTGTTGAAAGTAAAATCTGCCACACAGAAAAGAAAACAGTATCTATCTAGTCATAGCAATGAAATTAGCTGGAAAAGGCTAATATTGATTAGTTATTTGAGTCTTATTACACTATCACATCTTCCATGCATTCCTACCTAAATAGTAAAACAAATCAGCTAATGGATCATATTCATTCATAGACATAACACAAAGTATGAGATCCTTTGATTGTTTAAAAAACAACTGAGCAAAGGCCAAACTGCACCTTGAGGGACAAAGGCATTTTGAACCTCACAATAGTTTCTAGCTATATGGATACATTTTTTAAACTTAGCTACTTCTTGCCACCTTACTAAAGCTATCATGACCCAGCTATATTCTTACGAGCTGGATCTGTGTGAAATGACACTGAGCTTGAGAAAGGTCCGAGTCCTACTGTGTAGGCTGCCACTTCTGTGGTGTAGTTGGTAAAGGGTCTCAAAGACGTAAGTGTAACCGGGCTGCTCCTGTCTTGTACTAGTACCGTGTTATCTGAGGCAGTGGTGTCATTCACTCTGATGACATAGTGCCTGGTAACTCCGTGTCTGTATCGCGAGGGAACACTCTGCCACAGTACTGTCACACTTCTGGGACCACGTACTACTGCTATGACTCTATCCGGAGCTCTGGATGGAGCTGTACAATCATTATTATATATATAATATATGATATATATATTATAGATTACATTTTTTCCATATGAATATACATTAAGATTAAGTGTAGCATAGCCAAGAAACCTTTAATGATATCAGCACCAAGATTAAGTCGAATATAATGAAAGAGAGGATTCATTAGTTTGTTTGTCAATCATTCATTAGCTATATGCATGTGACTGAAGCTGCTAGGTCACTTAATAGTTAGCTACAGTAGAATGTGAGTTGTCCAAGCACGTTGGGACCGAGAGGTGTTCGGATAACTGAAATGTTCAGACAACTGAACACTATAGAAAATATATTATAAAAACAGTAATGAAGGGGCGTGGTCAAGCAATTCTTCATGTCTGCACTTGCTACTATTAGATTTTGGGTGTTCGGTTAGCTGAAGAGTTCAGATAACTGACATCCTAATAAGAAAAAGAAGCAACTAATTTCAGCTATCAAGTTTTAGCAGTTATACCCACCCCTGAATTATACCATTGGGGCATCAAATAAGCATATAATTCTCTAAGAGAAAAATCTTAACGGCCACTGTAATGAGAGCATTTTTTTTTATCCAAACGGAATCCACTGCTATGAGTTTACTTTACTAGAGGACAGCTCTTCCAGACATTAGTGCAATTCGTGAATGATTCTTTCTAAACCTGACCAATAAAACACAAGTAACTCAACAAGAAGAGAGTACTTGATTTACTCCAAATCAAAATGTATCTGTTCACTATGTCCTCAAATTCTAGTAGCTCCATGTAAGGATTCCTACCTTCTGCTGGTATAAACAAAAACACGTAGAGTGCCCCAAAATTATAGTACTCTAGTGCCCTTTTATGACAGCTGCTTCTGTTATGGCAACTATTATATTATATTTCCTGCTGTGTTGGCACAACTCACCCGTCTCGTTTGTGGTCACCTCTTCATTTGGAGTGGCAGGTCCACTCCCTGCACTGGTGCTGGCGTGCACTGCGTATCGGTACGTCGTGTAAGGGAGAAGAGAAGAAAAGGTAAGCAACTGTCCGAGTCTGACTGTGCGAGTCCACAAAGCTCCGCCCAGTCTGACAGTTGCGGTGTAAGTGGTTATGATGCCGTTTCTGTGTTGTGGCGATGGCTGTGACACTGACAAAGTGAAGGAAAATGGAGTAGTTTCCACGACTTCCACACTAGAAGGTGGACCACTGGGAACTGTGAACATTACAAGATACAAAATGTCAATATAAGAACTTATAGTATTGTTGTGGGTTGGAGTTACAAACAATTTATGGCTTACTTTTGGGTAATGTACTACCACACTATGTAATCTGTTAATTTCGAAATACACTCTTAAAATTTTAAATGCAAATGTAGGAATTGGAGGGGGAGCAGTAGAAGTTTGGGACTGGGGACTGGAGGGGGAGAGAGACGGTAACTATATTAAAGTCAACTATATTGACCCCTGAAGAGGATTTCAGCTAGAAGTCAAAACATTGGGTTAAGTTTTAATTAACAATATTGACTGTTAGAATGAGAATATTTGCTATAACTATAATAATTGCACATATCATTTCGCAAAGGACGCAAATCATGTAAATATCAGATCGTTATGGTCAGTACGTGTAAGTCATAATGTCAGATGCTTATTCATGAATAGCTGAATGTGATTTATTTCATGAGAAGGTAACGATGAGGACCAACTCTCACCAGCTTGACTAGTCCGGGCAGCCAATGTCCTGGAATACGGCCCCTGGCCTTCTGCCGTGTATGCAGTCACAGAGCATCGATATGTTTGATATGGCAGAAGTCCAGACACCAGCAAGCTGCGACCAGTAACTGTGTATAGGGAAGTTGCAGAGCTGTTTTGAATCCTGACTCGGTAGCCGCTGATAACTCCGTTTCTGTCGATAACTGGAGGAAGGCTCCACGATAAAGACAGAGTACGAGAGGAGGTCACAATCACTCGGAAATTAGTGGGTGGGGCTGATGGAGCTTCAGAGGTAAAAAAAAAAAATAATAATAATAAACAAATAAGAAACCATATCCTTGAACGTCCATTTTATCGTCATTATTACTAGCTATTACTAGTTATTATCATTAGTCATTTGATTATTATTATTATTACCATTACTGTTATTGTATATTATTATTACCATTACTGTTATTGTATATTATTATTATTATTACCATTACTGTTATTGTATATTATTATTATTATTACCATTACTGTTATTGTATATTATTACCATTACTGTTATTGTATATTATTATTATTATTACCATTACTGTTATTGTATATTATTACCATTACTGTTATTGTATATTATTATTATTATTACCATTACTGTTTGTATATTATTTATCATCGCCACAGCCATTTTTATCATCATGGTCATCACCATAACCTTAATTATGTAGTAAATTAATTTGATTTTCAATTTTCCTTTTTTTAAATTTTTTTATTTGTATCCCTTACCAGCTGCCCTAGTAGAGACAGTGCGACAAGAAGTGGCAATGCCTCCTTCATTTGTAAGAGCAGAAATGCAGCAGACATGAGAGGTGTATTCTTCCAGACCAGTCACAATGGCAGAGAGAGTGGTGTTTCTCGACACAGTGACGCTCCTTGAAGAACGGATGTATGAGAGAGCTGATGTGCAGTTCACTGTGAAGCCAGTGATTGTGATGTGCCTCTGGCTAGACAGTCTCCACCTCAGAGTGATTGATGTCGCCGTGAGGCCGGTGACTTGAATTGACTGAGGAGGATTGGGGGCAGCTAAGAGTTTATCATTAATAACGTATAAATATAGCTATATACTCAAATTTCAGCCACCTAAAAGACTGGTTATAAGACTTCAGATTAATTGAGGTAGCGTGGACTTCAGACTCTTCCTTCAAACTATCAACTAGAAACTATCACTTTAACCAAAAAAAAGGATAAGATTGAAACCTATCACTTTAACCCAAAAAATGATAAGATTGAAATCTAGAATCCATCTTTTAAGCATTCCATATTTGTTGTCTTTCCGTGTCCCCTGGTTCCATTCTAACCTTCCAACTCCCTTGAACACTTACGTGGCCTACAGATGACACCAGCATCATTCAAACGAGAGCAAGATGTCGCCACGACGGTACTGTTAAGATACGGGCAACTGGTAAGGTATATTTCTCGAGTTGTGCACCTGACGTTACTCATGGCCACCAGCTGAAGTCCAGTCCCGTACCTTGAGTTAGATACAGCTCGTGCCTCTAAATAGTATTTAAACAATTCTTGGTCAACAAGAGACTCGTGTAAACAAAAGTGATGCAGAAATCAAATACTGAAAACTGACAATAATTCAATCATTCTCAGCTAAAATAATAATAATAATAATTATTCTTATTCTTATTATTAATTAATTAATAATCATAATAGTAATAATAATAATGATGATGACAATGATAATAATAATAATTAATTATAGCAAAGTTATCTCAGAATTATTGATTAACATTACTATGTATCACATTATAAACATATATACCTCGGAAGGAAAACCCTAGCTGTCTACACGTTACGACAGCGTCAAAGGAGCTCCACCCACTGCGGCATACACTACCCCAACTTCCACCCAAGCACACCTCCACACGTCCCTCAAAGGGGGTGGGGCCTCCACTGAGTTGAACACTATTCTCCACACATTGAGAACCTGCACAATTGATAAAGTTATCCTTACAACACTGCTGGCAATTTAACGGAGAATTTAAAAAAATCCAAGCTTTAGAATAAAATTTCACTCACAGCGGACACCAACATCTTCAGAGTGTCCACAGTTGTGGAATAGAGATGAGGACGTGATATGACGGCACTGACTCAGACTGACCTCTGACCCCAAGCAGGACACATCGTCCATGAGGACTGTACCAGATCCATATCCAAACCTGGCTCGGCCAAAGCTCTGAGCTGCATGTGTGTGTGTGCACACACATGGAAAACAACAACATTTTTTAAATTTTTGTTGACTTAACTCCAACATTGTAGAGCTATTGCGACGGACACTTAAAAAAACAAATGATAATCCACACAGTAGCCAAAATCGTATAATTGAGATAGCTAAAACTCATATTATTATATGTGTGTATATATATATATATATATATATATATATATAATACTTATAGCACGAGTCAGAGTACAATATGGGAAAATATTTTACGAGCACGCAAAATATTTTCACGAGCCAAAGGCGAGTGAAAATGTGGCGTGAGAGTAAAATATCATTTCCATATTGTACGACGAGTGTGATAAGTGATTTATTGCTGCCTTGATATTTTTTCTCAACCGGTTACAATTCAATTTTCATTGATTTTACTCGATACGCGCATGCGTAGTGTACCGTACAATATAAACCGTACAATATGGGAGAATACAGAACGCTCGCGTGATGCAGAAATATTCAATTAAAAATATCAAAACTGCAATAAATATATATATATATATATAATATATATATATATTATATTTATTTATTTATTCCAAGATAGATATCTTCACAATGATATTTTTAGGTACATGACCCAGTCAGTTCGCCAACGTAGGGCTCACGTGATTTTATTTGCACAAAGCGCCAGAATGTAAACAGAAAATGGGGTTAGTTCCGGGTGTGGTCGAGGTCAGCTAGTTAGAGCTTTATCTTCTGAACTGGCTGCAGTATTACTTCGAGACTTTGGGGAATTGTTCAGGTAAGGTTAGTGAACTTGTAGAAAGAATTAATTTTTGAATATCGTAATTTGTGGGCGGTTAGCCTGTGATTGTTTTGTACCTACAAGTGTGAAGTCATTTAATCACTGACTTACTACGAGGCATGTACAGCTAAATGATTATGGGAACAAGTCCATTTTTCATATTTTACAAAATTAAGTCTTTGTTGACAGTTTTCAATAATAATAATAAGGTTAATATGTTGTGCAACAATGAAGATCGGACGATTCCAATAGGACATGTAGCAACAAGTGAAATATGTCTATGGAGAATTTAATTTTTTTTGCTCACATTATTTTCTTTGTCTAGTCCTTCAGAACCAATCATGATGTCCAGCCTCACCTAAATTGTCAACGGACTCTTAATCATTCCTGTATAGCAAGTGTGGATGGAATTATTGGTACATTTTTTCATTAATGAGGTTGGTTGTTTGTGATTTTTGTTTTGTACCACAAATTGTAAACAGAAAAGCAGTCTATTACTGGGTGTATTTGTTGCAATGAACTGGATTCTAATCTCCATGGTGGTACAGATAAGGAATGTGCCAACTAGTGTGCAGTTTGTAGTTAGAAACTTTAAATCATGTTAATACCCCTAAGCTTTGGCAAGAACAAGTTCATACTTAATTTTTAGTGAAAGTAAGTAAATTTTTATTATAAATTCTAAATAAAAATGAGAAAATCTTGTGAAAATGCAGGCCTGACAAACTGAAAACAAAGTAGATAAAACTGACTATGCTATATTGAATTTGATTGATCTTCGTCAATTTCTTCTTCATATTCTAGTTCTTCAGAACCAAACACCCAATCCAAGATGTCATTGGCTTCATCTGGTACATCCGAGGATTCTCTAGTCACTTCTGTCAGGTATTCATCAACAACAATGTCTAACAACTCATCATTCTCCTTCATCTGTGTGTTTGTACAGTTAATACAGTCACACCCAATGGAACAGTTTCTACCTTTGTTCATACAGCTGTATCTCTTGGTGCTACATCCAGCTTTACACTTGCAGCCCTTCAACAAACCTGTAACTCTGGCGTCAACAGCGGCTACATTTGCTGGACTATCCCAGTCAATGGTGAGTGAATTATTGTGGATTTTCCACCCATACACAGACATTGGTAGTAGCTGCATATTGTTTTTGTTCGCTTGACTCCACATGTCAAGTACCCCGCATGTTCTCTTCCAGTGTCTGTGCAAAGCATCTAGAGAGGGCATCATTTCATTTTCAAAATGACATCTATCTCCAATAATCACTCTTATGTTGACTATCCATAGTTTATGGTGACACAGAGGTGTTTGATCATTATTGAAAAAACTATGAAAGTGGGCTTCTGGGGTTTCTTGAGAGAACCCAGAATTTTTTTTTTTGAAGTAGGTGACTCCTACTAGTCTCAGGAAAGAAAGAAAGCCCATTTCAAAAACATTGTCCCTCAAACCTATGTCAGCGAGTGTACCTGGTAAACGGCCACTCGTAATAAATTCTGCATGGTGGAAAAAATAGCGATAGAAAGTGGTTTTTCCAATTCTGCTAAAAAAGGACGTGTAGTCACATCCAGTTACTACAAATAGTGTGGACAACACTTGTGGGAGTAGAATACTGGGAATCAATGATAAGTCTGGGTCTTCTCCAATGGCTTGTAACAGTGCTGGCAGGTGTAGGAATTTTATCTCCTTTGATGTGTATTTATTTAGTTGAACAATCACATCTTTTAGTGAACCATGATTCAGTGGCATTCCAATGTGATAGCAATCTGTGTCAGGTGACATAATGAGAATGTTTGACTGTTCAGTCTGTTTCACATGTAGCCACATCCTTGTGTCAGTTTCCTCACTGTTACATGTATACAATGGGTTAGGATATGGTTGTCAGTCTCTGGTAACGGCCCATGCTGTGTCCTCAATACTGCCGCAGAATCCTCCAGCAACCAAGAGTATTTTTCCAGGTGGCATTTTTTCCCCTGATGTTTGCAAGAAATGATTAGTCAAATATAGTACCAATTTTCTTTTGCACTTTCTACAGTTAATGAAATCCTCTCTCCACTTTGAAGGGATCTGTGTGTCATTTTTAATTTCAGGACACAAATGGTTTGAAATCACAGTGGCACTATCATCGCGTCTCGATCGTTCAAATTGTTTGGGTGTCTCAGGAATACGCCCTAGATTGTCAAATATTAAATGAACTTCTTTTGAACCCCTTAGCCACTGTGGTGCAATAAATCTAACGAACAGGAAGTCACCATAGTCACAAAACGATTTATGTGTTCCTATTGGTGAAGTGTTTATCATGAACATACCCTCTAGAATACAGCAGTCTGGTATCCACCCTGAAGGAAGAGCATTTAAAAATACTTGACTTTTATAGCGCTTTTCAAAAATTGTGGTTGCAAAATGTTTCTGTCCTTTCAGCGGTAATTCTTCATTGTCACATAGAGCCAGAGGTAGTGCTATAAATTGTTCGGATACAGATGTCACTGGTTGCTGGGATACTTTTGACCACAGAAGTTTTTTGTGTAAACATTTTTGTACTAGTTTTATATCTTTCTGTAACTGAGTCATTCTTCTTTTGTTCACTTTTTTGTCCGCAAAAGTGCAAAGTTTTTGTTTTCTTTGAGCTGGATGGACACTGGCTTTTCCTGTTATGTTATACTGTATGTACTTGTTAAATTCCTGTTGACCTATCTCACGAAAATTCAATAAGTCATGTATTTGTTCTGGAGTGGGGTTACGTTTACATAATGGGTTTTTTAAGCCAGTGTGCTCGGAAAGGGTTAGTAGATCTGAGGCTTCTATGGCCTTTTGTTGTTCTTCAATATTCTTTGCTATTTTTTGGGTAGGAAGTTTGGTAGTTAAAATACCGTTTTCATTTTTTTTCTCTTCCTTTCCAGGAAATAACTGAAAGTCTAAATTTTGAAGAATTTTGGCTCGCTGAGGTAAGTAGTTCACTACACGATTGATGTATTCGGGTGATGGTCTTGTAACACAAGTCTTTACATCCTTATTAATGGCCATTTCATGTGCTTCATCAATAGCAACAGAGTGCCCTGGTTGTCCAGTTAGACTAACTGTGAAACACCCTTGTTGCAAACCATTAAGTATATAGCTATTGTGGTAGAGTAAGCATACCGTATTCACTCGAATAGCTCGCGCGCGAGTTATTTTTTTAAGGCACGGCATCGGGTAGCGAGTTATTCGAGGGCGCGAGTTAAACAAGGGCGCGGCTTATTTATTTTAGCTAGTCAGCATCACTTATAATTGGGTGTGGTGCTACTTCGAGCATGCGCAGTGTCCAGCATAGCGGGCGTCCCCGCCCACCCCTAAAAAAGTGAATAGCCTATTGTTTGTAGCATACAGTTAACGACAAACGAAAGTTTATATTGATTTTGCCGTAGCTAAGAGAAGTCATTTACTAAAGTTAAAGTTACGACTATTCATCGTCAATGGTAGTAGGGTCTTCTTCCATATCGCAATTAGCAAAAGGATCCTCCTCGTCCAACACTGAGTTGCTGTTCTGGCTGGCTGTTGCACTTTAGATGGCGGCCAAAGCGCTATGTGCAACTCCACTTGGCTTGAGACTATGGATTGAACTATCCTCAGATATAAATGAGTAGAAAAACCAATTTACTGGTGCCTATTAATTATTTGGTAAAGGGTCGTCGTCCAGTGCGCGCCTTATTCGAGGTGCGCGAGTTAATAAGTTGAGACGCAATAGCAGGTAGCGGCTTATTCGAGGGCGCGAGTTATTCGGGGTGCGCGAGCTATTCAAGGAAATACGGTATCTGCTAGATTCTGTGCTATTAGTTTTTTGTATGTAAAGTGGTCAAAAGCGGAAAATATGGGAGCCATTAATTTGATACTAGCATTCCTCAAATCCCAATTCCCATTTCTTATTGCCGCATACAGACTGATATAAGCTAAACAATCCTTCATAACAAACTGGGACCAAAATTTCCATGTTAAGTTTGTTTCTGACATTTTATCAAGAAAAATACGAAATTCCTTCTTAAAAGTTAGACGCTCCAGGGAAGATTGTAAGTCAACTAAAGCTTGATCACTGCTACTGGCCTTTTGTATAGCAGTTTTAGCAGCAGCAAGAATCTCCTCATTATATCAATCTGGACATTCATCATATGATGAAATTGGAAGTATTTCTTGATCATAACCTGAAATAGGGATTCCCAAGCCTCCAGCAAAAATCTGTGTGTCCTTTTAAATTGCCCACAAGTTTGAATAGCGGCTACAGGGTATCCTGATACTCGGGCTAGCTCCTTTAGTCCTGCTTCAAAGTACGGCTTCATTAAAGCTATTTGATAATTTTTTAGAAGATGCCAATCACCAAGCATTGGGATCAGCCAAGAATATTCAACACCATATTCAAATTTGAGGGATTGTAACACATCATATAGTTTCGCATCACCTTCAACGAATAGGTGTTTCATTTGTTTGTTTTTTATGAAACGAGCATGTAAATCGTTTAGAACAAGAATCAGAGTGTCTTTACGATCTGCAATTGCATCTAGTGCTTGTAAATACACAACTTCAGATTTTTCTTGTGAAGATGATGGGTGTGAAATCAAAAATTGATGTAAATCTAAAAGAACCTCCGATTTATCACCTTTTTCATACTGATTAAACACTTGTTTAGTCAGCTGGTACGTACACAAACTTTCTTGTAGCTTTTCCACTGATTTCATTTCTTTTGAAGAAACTTCAAATGAGGACATTTCCAAATGTCTCCAAGCTGATAAAGCTAAACTTTGAACACTTGTACTCTCATTTGCTAACTCTGTAGCTAAGTTCAAATGAATGCATGCACTTTCAGCACCAGATCGTGCCCTTCTCTGAATTTTTGGGACTGGGGACCTGCATGATTTGTTTGGGGAAGGGTATGGTGATGGCTTGCCTTTCTTTGTTCCCTGTGTGAGAACCTTGTTCACTGTTTTTGTTGTGTTTTCCAGAGGACACAATGGACCAGTTGTACTACCACTGGAGGGCGTGACCAACTGAAGTGAACTAGTCAAGCTTTCCACTTCATCCACTACTGGCCTGGGTGTTGTACTAGTTATGTCTGAGGGACATACCAATGGTAAGCTTGGCCGTGGTTGTACAATCTGAACTGTTGTTCCGTGCCAACTCGTAGACTGCCTTCCACAAAAGTTGTGTGCATATTTGTGCAAAAAGTCTATGTTGTCTGCAGATACAATGATCATTGCAGATGAACGTAGTTCCTGCTCAGGGCCTTTGTGTTCCCTCATTTTTACATGTTGTTGAATTACTCTTGACAATGTATCGAGGGAAGAACAAATTCCGAGCCTATTTAGCTAGGTATCTAATCAATTTGGTAGATCCCCCACAGCTTTCAATTAAGTCAGTAATTATGCAGTGTAGTGGTAAATAGCATCGGTCATCAATACAATACATTAATGTGCACATACAAGTGAAGCGGCGTAGTTTCTTCACATGGTATTCATGTGTAGTAGTGTCACATACTTTAGAACGCCCGCTAGATTGTGACCATGATTGAGTTACTCTACATATGAATCTCCAAATGGTCGGATTTAGGTCTGCTATACAGTTGTCAATGTTTAACTGGTCAAATTGAAAGGGAGCTACCTTGTCTTCCAGTAAATACTTACGTATCTGAGTTTGAAAGCTTTTATTTAAACATTCAGCAGCCTTGTCAAGAAGTACGCTGTCATTGCTTAGCTCCTCAGTAGTAGCTATGGTAGGATTTTCCTCAGTGCTGCAATTCTTTTGTTTGTGCAAAGCTTTGCTAAGTGCAAGAAGAATATCACCATTAGTTCGGTACAAAATGGTGCCATGCTTCTTTACCTTGCATGCACAGCTAAGATGGTGGGCTAGTGAAATGGTGAGATTGCTGAGGATCCACCTAGACGTAACCGAAACATTTATTTCATCAATATTTATGTTGTGCTTCCCAACTAGCTCTTGGACTTTTTTATCAAAAAAAGTATGTACCATTGGCAAAAGTAGGCTTTCCCCCTGCAGTAATATTTCTGCCACAAAAATAGATGTATAGTGCATAGCAGTGTCAATGACATCTGTGGAGGCACACTTTAGTGGTACTTGTTTGCTGTTTAAGGTAGCTATCAGGTGGGACAAGTCTGAGTCTGTACTAGACAGCTGAGTTTCTTTAAGAAGTTCTAGTTGGCACTTATAGCAAGAGAAACATACTTTAGAACTGTTTGAAAGATTTCCCTCAAAACCTGTTTGCTGAAGAAGGATCTTATTGATCAAGTCACTGTTGGGACAAGATCGTACATGAATATTTCTTACACTAATGTTGCACATTGGACAGTGGGTTTGCGGTTTTGCTTCTTTTTTTTCACCGTATAATAATGGTGCTTGCACAGGGGAAATGGTGTTGGTATTATATCAGGGATATCCAATCCAAATGCAATGAGCTCATCACTAGTTATGGTATGGGAATAGTGAAGGTCTTTGCCATTACAAGATTGAATTACACATGTTTCATATTGTTTTTCCTTTTCCCATCTTGGTGTGAATGCAGAGTTTTTTACTAACCGAGATACATCATCTCTACAAGCACGGCAGACTGGACTCTGTGCATCAACTCCCAATGACTGGACACACTGCTGGGAGGATTTATCTGTCCAACTTGGATACTTGGAAGTACGGATACTAGCCCTACTACACAGACCACAGACTTCACCTTGTTCACCCAGTGTTGACACTGATGAATATGACAGCCTGCGCCTGCTTCTCTCCGCCATGATATTGGACTACATTATAATTTCATTACATAATTAATTAATTTATGCATATTTGAAGCTATATTTAGCTTTTTTGTAACAATGTTATGCGTAATTTTAAGTTTTAATTTATATATTATGTATTGCTTCCAGAGGTTATGCTTTTTCTCTTACCTAATGCAGTCTTGTGTCAAGCTGAAACTACAAATTCCCTTCCTGCCTTAAAGATCAACCAGAGTAGCTAAACTTCCTGCCTCAAGCTTCACCACTAACAGAAGCTATTACATTAACCACGTGCGGTGGTATGAATAACTAACCGTGGCCAAATGGGTACAGCATCATTTTTGAATATGCTAAAGTGGAGGACCTAATAAAGTTGTTTTTAAAAGAAGAGCTTAATACCTACTGCAGCAAAGTTTTTCGGACGAGATTTAGATGAAGAGGTATATCATCAATTCATAGGTATATTCATAACTTTATAAGCATTTTTTTTTTTTATAATTAGCTATAATAAACATCAAATTATAATATAAATACAATTTCCCAATTTTTACCCCCAATGGTAACAAATAATAAGCAGTTTTGTTACATCATGAATAATTCATGACTCTAAAAAGGGCCGGCAGACGCAAATAAAAATGTACGCAGTCTACGAACTTCCTGGCAACTGACTGGACCGGTGAGTTGATATCACATAGTGTTATCTCATGACTGTATTGGCAAGCTCATTACCAGAGAAGTTATAGCAGGCCCGGGTACAAGTTTTCTGGGTTTTTACAGCTACCTTTACTCTAGTGGCTGGGGTTGTGGGGAGACTAGCCCCTAGTGAGATTTCGCTAACTGTGAGTTACCGAAAAACTACTTCAGTGAAGATATCTAGTGTGGAATAAACCACTTATTACACTCTTCAGAGTGATATGGCTAGATGTTTCACTCTCAGGCTTTATTTCCACTCCACTTTGACTCATGAAAATAAATTAGCTTGCTCATGAAATATTTCACCATAATCACACTCTGGCTCATGTAATAAGTACTATATATATAAACATTAAATTTCTTGTATTAAACTCATTTCTGCTCGACTCAGTCTTACGTGTCAGTCCTGGAGCTGTGAGGCTGAGCTGTCTGCACACAACTCTGGCATTGTTAGATGTCCACCCGTCATCACACACCGTACCCCATTCCCTGTCTCCACCACACACCTCCACTCTGCCCTCGTTAGGGGACACGCCTCCCACTAGCCTGATGTCTCCTGCTGTACATACTGTGCAGAGATACAAAATTAATCATTTGGATTCTAGTTGGTACAATAGCTATTATAGCAAAGCACTTTCATAATAAAACAGTTTTAGTTCCTCTTATCTGTGTGGATTTTGTCATTTACTTATGTACCAGAAAGAGAGAGAAAATTTGTAATTTTCATGATATTATAAATTTGGCCATAATTAGCTTAAGTGATTTTAAAAATGGAGCAGTTTTAACTGAAGGTAATGCTAGCACATTTAGTTTGTGGAAAATGGCAAGAAGAGAATAAAGTGTTCATCATCTTAGTGAATAATAAAGTTTCAATCAAAAAACTGACTATCTGGTCCACTTTACGACCATTTAATAAATAGTAATTAATAAATCACACCCATCATTTCATAGCTGGGGTGATTTTTCTACTATTAGACTGCCTTAAAAAATGTAATTCAATTAATGATAAAACAACTGATGTTTATGTCTTTATTTGCCGACCCTTCAAGCCAGCCACCAATCTCTTCCACATCAACCACTACTCTTGACCACCACTTTACAAATCTAGTGACCACTAACTCTTCATCAGTTTGTAAGAGCTCTTGAGTAATTGGAAGCCATATATGGCAAAGTTATATGTGACCAGCTATGAGAAAACCAACCACTTGTGAAAAAAAATTGAAAATTGAGATTAATTTTATGCTGAGCGCGGTGATACCTCATTTTGAACATTCAGTTGCTCATGGGAGAAGATACGGCCCACGGTTTGAGGTGTTTTGATATACCGTCCAACGATATATTGAGTTTTAACGCCGCAATTGAAAATTAGAGCTGTCCGCATACGGTCCGTGTTACTACAGCTCAGCATTTTTGCCAGTAAATTAATGATATAGATTTTGAAAGTTTTTAATCAATCTCATGAAGTAAACTTTACTTGGCCAGGAGAACATGTGATGCATAACATGAAGTAGGCAAATGTAAATTGTGGCATTTAGATAAAATAATAAAAATGTTTACTCAGCTGAGTGAGGATCATGATATATACTTCTCCCTGCTCTAGTATTAGCATAAGATTACACAATTGTAAATAAGTTGAGTTTTTTTTCTTAATCATGCAGTTATGCAGTTGTTGCTGTGATATCATCATGTGAAACTGAAACTAATATTGTGATATTTGTTCTATGCCAATAGCTACATGATGGATAAAACATGATAGGAGATGCTTTGCCAGCAACACAGGTAACTGACACCTGGATAGCCCAGCGTGTTTGCATAACTAGCTACCGGGGAGGAGAACGAGTACACTGCGGTGTTCTAGGAAAGCAGAAGGGTTTTGAATAAGAGTAAATGTAAGGGAGTAAAAGTTTGTCCTGTATGGCTATAAGCTCTACCTTACTTCCTATTCGAGTCGGAAGTATCAGCCTAGCACATATCAAGGCCGAGAATACCTTCAGTCCCAGCGTTCACAAGGTCGCTGCCCATTCCCAAAAAACGTGAGAGCTCTTATCTTTCAGTCAATGTCAAGCTGCATGCCGGGCGCAGGAGTATCTATAGTAACCAGCGGGAATTATTCCACAGGACTTCGTACGCGGACTCACAGTAAATATGAGTCACTTTTTGCTTTTAAGTTGTGTGCCTTAAAAGTCCGTCCGACCCGCACGCAATTTTGAATTAATTTTACAAGTGGTCGGTTTTCTCATAGTGGGTCACATATGTACTATTCTTTATTTATGAAGCATGATCATTACGTGTGCATGTGTGTGTGTGTGTGTGTGTGTGTGTGCATTTGTGCATTGAAGCTCCTTTTTCATTCCTTAAATTTTAGCCTTTCATGACATCATTATGAGAGCCAAAACAATTCATTCTTTGCAATTTTTCACTTCAGAGCTACGCCTCCTCATTCACACTCTGTGTTAGTTTTTTAGGAGATTGATCTCTTTGATGAAGACCCAAAAGTGCAGAGTATGTGGAAGGATTGAATTTACTGACCCATAACACCTAGACATTCTGAAACTCTAGACTTTCTGAACTCTGGAGACACAGCCTTAGACAAAAACTTGCAACCCAATGAATGGTGCACAGTGGGAACTAGAAATTTGACATAATAATAATTACTTACTATGTGGCCAAAGTTTAAACACTAACAAGATACTCTGTTCAGTTCATGAAACAAACGTGTGGTATTTTAGCTGTATGAAGGGACACTACAGCATGAGTAACAAGATTAAGGGCTACTAAGCCCATCATTTCTCTAAAGTAAACCAAAAAAAGCTCGTTAGAGGAATAATATGCTGTGCACACCACATGACTAATTATTTGTTGTTTTTGTTCATGTTATAGTCATTGTTTGTTTTGTGAACTTAGATAAAATGCTTAGAACATAATTCCTTTAATGTCATTATAGTTTATTCCTTTAGTACTAAAAAAGAAAAAGGAAAATTTTATCCACAAAAAAATTCAACATGCAAAAACTACTTCCTGGTACATGCATAAATGTAGCAACTTACCTAATATAGACAATTAAAACCTCTAGGTTTTTTCACTTAATTTAAAAAAATGCTTTTAACACCATTACTTTAGCATGAAGATCAAATACTAACCCTCCATTTTTATCCACCAACTTTTATTTAATGTCTTTAGTTACTTACATGGAACGTTCAGGCACACTACACTCGCATCGTCGTCATGACCACAAAACGACGAAATTTCACCCACTCCGGAGTGGCTACAGTTGACCAATCTTGATTCCGTTCCTGTGCACAACAGTCTTTGTAGATGGATGGGCATAAGAGAACCTTGACCAAAGTGAGCGTTATGAAGAGCTCTAGCACCTATCCAATTAAAAACATTTCAATATAGTTATTATAAAAGCAAATTTTTTTCGTTCTAACAGCCAATATTAAGTTAATTAAAATTAAACCCGATGTTTCGACTTCTTGCCAAAATCCTCTTCTAGGGTGGTTCGAATGAGAAAATTTGCTATTATTATAATTATTTCGGCCAAGAATGACTGAATCAATATAGTTATTATTATTGGGCACTTTATTCAGTAATTGTTGACACAGTATAACATTCTATACTTACCTTGACCTGAGAACCCCAGCTGTCGGCAAGCCACGGACGCATCGTTAGAGCTCCAGAAATAGTCGCACACGGTTCCCCAAGTCTCGTTCCAGCAAACCTCTACCCTCCCTTCATAGGAGAGACTCCGACTGCTTCCTCTTAGACGCAAGTCACCATTGTTACATGATACTGAAAAAAATAAATGCCCAATCACTGAATCATTTTATTTACTCATTTATGTTTTCATTCCAATTCCAATTCCATTTTTAGTGAATTCAATTTCACTTCTATCCTTAATTCAAGTTTGTCTCCAATCAAAACTTTTTTTTTTTAATGAAATTACATGTTTCATTGCAGACAGCTCCAGCATCTTCGCTGTGGTCACAGTTGTCTATGGAGTTAAATCTGCAGTCCAGCAGTCGACTCTCAATACCCGTGCAGCGAACATCGTCCAGATGGATGCTGCCGGTTCCCCTACCAAATCTAGCTCTGCCGTGGGCTATGGCATCTAAGGAAAATAAACAACAAAAACAACAGGATCCCATCATGTTTCATCATTGTAAACCTCAATATTGCAGAGAGACATTTTTTTTTACTATGTAGACGTAGATAAATAATAGAGAATTTCGTCAACTGAAGAAGATGCCACAGAGCACAAATGTCTCGGTTAAAAATTTTAACATCAAAATTTTAAATATTATACCTCATGGAGTGGAAGAAATTGTTTTTTAAACCAATAGAAAACCTCTTGGTTTGTCTTACTGTGTCTTGAGAACCCCAGTTGGCGGCACACGACACTGGCATCATTACTGTCCCACAAGTCATCACACACTGTGCCCCAGGATCCTCCATAGCAGATTTCAACACGACCAGACGTGGAGTTGAGCCCATTCACCAGTCTCACCGAACTCTCAGGACATGCCGCTACGTCAGATAAAACATGGTAAGGCTTCGACCAACTTTATTTTAAAATAATCCACACTAATTATCACCATTGTGACTGTATATTTATTAATAGTACAACCCGTAAATTGCCCATTCAAAAATGTATGGGGAAAATTGCTGTTCACTTGAAATTGCACTGAAATACAGAGATAATGAGAAAAGTCTTTTGCAATTGTAGCTACACTGTATCGTTCAGTCTATCTCCTTATTTTTCAGGATTAGCTTCCGCTGGAACTTTCTTTTCATCCTAATCTGTTGTAAAACATTCTGTCTAGTATGGGTAGAGGTTAAAGAAGGACATCGTCTCCAACTAGAAACTACTGGAATTGTACGTTTCCAAGGTTAACGCTCTACTCGTGCGCACTTACCCGTACTATTTCACTTAACTACCGAGGTATTTCACTTAGTTTCCACTTAGTTACCGGGGTATTTCAATTAGTTACGCGGTATTTCATTTTCCATAAAAAATTATGAATTTAAAAATATCACAATTTCTAATAGCCACCTCTGAATTATTAATCCAGTTTTGTGCCTTTTCTCCAGATGAAATGATTTTTTTTCCAACTGAATACTAAGAAAAACACAGGGCTACTTAATTCTAACTGTTTTGATGTTAGTATTTGTCATTGACTATCAAACTTTAACCTAAATCATCAGCAGTAACCAATTCAAGTATTTCATGATACAACCCTTAGCCAAACTAAACCATAGGATCAGGTTTGTTTAATAATGTAAAAATTACTCGGGATTGCTGTGTTTATCTCTCCTCTACGCATCAATTTCCTTAAAGAGTCTTCACTAGTGTTATCCTGACCTAATTTGGACTACTCTACACTCTACGTACTCACATGCACATCTGACTCCAGCATCATCATTGTGGCCACAAAATATTGACACAAGACTACCGCTGCGGTGAGTGCAGTTGAGCAGACTCCTTTCACTACCAATGCACTGGAGTCTGTCCAGCAAGATCGATCCACTCCCTCTGCCAAAAAATGCATTCGAGTAGGCCACAGCACCTGCCATGATTATACAAATAAATGAACGAGTTTGTCAGCAAATACACTGTACATACTTGAAGTCGGGAAGCCAAGCTGGCGGCAGACAACTTGAGCATCTCTGCTATCCCAAAAGGAGTCACACACTGTGCCCCAGTCCTCATTCAAACACACCTCTACCCTGCCTTCTCTTGCTGCACCATTCCTTCCTCCTCTCAGCCTAAGGTCTCCATCAGAGCACCTCACTAAGCAGAATTAAACAAAACAGCACTATCTGTTTGGTCTTAAATAATAATCAGACTCACGTGTTCTGGTGCATGCCACACTGGCATCTTCAATGTGACTGCAGTCATGTCTACTGGCAAAGCTGCAGTTTAATAAAAAACTCTCTCTTCCTGTACATGCGACTTCATCTAGTTTGATGGGAACACTTCCCTGTCCATGAGAAGCACTACCCAAAGCAACGGCATCTTAAAAAAAATAGATCTTATTAACGACAATTTTGTTAGTATATTTAGTGAATTCAGAGTCACAGGATTACTACAGTTGTAATAATTTAGATTAGTGCAATTAAAAGTAAACACGAAGTATCTTTCTTTATCACCTCCTTTCTTGAACACCATTAAGTAAACTTATTAAACTAAGAAAACATAGCTTGAAGGGTATTAGGTATTTTAGACTGCATAACAATAATAGCAACAACTACTATAAATAGAGTGACTAAAACCATATATAGTAGTTAACTCGGAACAATAATGTATATATTCTTTTTCCATAGAAATATGTTGTTCACTCTTCCCATGCATATGGATAGAGATACTCACTATATCGTGAGAAGCCCAGCTGCCTGCAGACTACTCCTGCATCTGTACTGCCCCAGCGATCATCACACACTGTCCCCCAAGAACCTTGATAGCAAACTTCTACTCTACCAGATGTAGAGTTTCCATTCACAAGACGCACAGCACCTTCAACGCAGGCAGAAACTGGAAGAAAAATTGTAAATGATGTGAAGTGAATTGAAAAAGTGCAGAAGAATACCTAGTCTACATGTTATGTAGACATCCTCAAAATGAAAACAGTCAGAAGTGCGACTGTCGTATGGACAGTCAATAAGTCTAGTCTCATTTCCACGACAATTCACATCATCCAAATGTATGGGAATAAACCCAAAGAAAAATCGTGATACACTTCTTGCACCTGCAAGCCATCACAGATAACATAATATCAATGTGTGTAGCATTTCTTAAATCTTGAATATTCCACATCTGCTATTGATCTGGTTATTTATTTTTGCTAAAAAAATTTCTTGTAAACTGAAAGTTTAAAATTTAAAATTGATTGGACTAGCCTTGACGAGAGTAGCCAAGTTGACTGCAGACAACTCCTGCATCTACTGATCCCCAGTAGTCATCACAGACAGTCCCCCACATGTTGTTCAAGCACACCTCCACTCTGCCAGAAAGCCTGCTAGAGCTACCAGTTAGCCTCACTGCTCCATGAGTACATACTTTTAAACAAAAGCAAAACATGAATAATAAAATAATTCAATTATTGTTTCACTAACTTACCTATCACATTGCATGTAACAGAAGCATCTTCAGAGTGCACGCAGTTATGTCTGCTTGTGTGTGTACAGTCTACCAGTCTAGTTTCTGTCCCACTACAAGCTACATCATCCATTGCTATCAGACCAGTTCCGGCTCCGAAATGAGCTCTTTGATGACCAATAGCATCTAAATAAATAGATTATTGAATTCTGTCCTGACTAAAAAAATAAAAGCTGTAGGCTTACTTCGACTGGAAAATCCAAGCTGCCGACAAACAACAATGGCATCGATGTTGCTCCACCCATCATCACACACTGTCCCCCATACGCCATTTTTGCAAACTTCTACACGACCGCTCCGACTTGTGCCTCCTCTCAATCTGATTGCCCCATTGGAACAGGTGACTGGATTGCATGCAGCATTATATATTATTATTACCAAAATATGACATGAAAGGAAAAAATGTAATAGTTGTTAATCTAGACTTGCCTGTAGGGCTCAATAAATTATTCTTCAAATTTTCCCTTAATGCTATTCCCTATTTCTCATACACTCAACCCATAATGCTTTGAATTCTGCCTATAATGCTTGAAAATTCTCAGCTTTTTAAGTAAAGTGCAAAACAATGTTATCACTCGTGTCTATCATTGTATTGGAGCATAGCTAATTGAAGTTTCGGTACAATCTTCCGTTGCAGAGGTTTGTAGTTTTGGGGAAAAAATTCTAGCAATGAAAAAACTCACTCTGCAACTGCAGAGGAAGGCTGTACTAGCAGTATCAGTAGGCAAGAGCAGAAATATACAATGAAACTCTCCTCACTTTATTTGTCCAAATGCTGCAGCTTCTGGTGCTACTACTTTAGCTTCAAGGTCAGCCTCAATTTTCTCTACAAAGCTATCAGCATCACTTTCACACTCAGCCATTGCAGTTGCGGTTGTGAGTTTTATCACTGCTTGCCAGTCCTTGTTTTACCGAAGTTTACTGTAAAATTACTGCATAGTTTACCGTGTGGTAAACTCTAATTCTGGAACAAACTACAAACCACATGTACAACTTCCTATGTTTACACATGTTTTACCAATCCAGTGTAGTTTTTGTTCCAGAATAAGAGTTTACTACATAGTTTCCTCTCAAGCACTCTACAGATTTTCCAGCAGTACACTTCAGTAAATCATATGCCTGCAAGCAGTGTATCAAGCTGTTGATAATAATGGTCAACTATTGATGAAACTTGCACCCACTGGCCTATTTATCCACACCTACATTGACAACAAACTTGCACTATTCATACCAACAGCTCTGATAGCATGCACAGGTCTTAAATGTGTCATGGCTGTTATATTGACCTCCTACTACTGTGCACAATTTTTAATCTGAAATTTTTTTTATCTATCCTTTATGTGTAATTTTTAAAGTTACCTAAAATGCTAGAAAATGTTCCAGCACACCTAAAATGCTCATAATGCTTCAGTGTTCCTAAAAATGCTAGAATAATTTTTTATTGACCCCAAATTACCTGGAGCTGAGCACCGTACTGAAGCATCTTCGGAGTGGAGACAGTTATGCCTTGACGAGTGACGACATCTCAGTAGAGTAGTCTCTGAACCAGAGCACTGCACATCATCTAAGTTGATTGGACCAGAGCCTTGCCCAAATCGAGCTTGAGAATAAGCGACACTTCCTGCACAAAATAGAGTTTAATTGATTATAAAAGTTGACCGATTTGAAACAAATTCTGAATTCACAAATTGATTCTAGGTTTTAATTATTTATTTATTTATTTTTATTAGCTATTGTTATAAAAAATTTTCGCAGCGAATTGCGTTCAAAAAAGCATCTCTGCACTGTTCTCTTTAACTGTAAAAGTTAAGTATAGCTAATAAGTTTATATCGCTAGCACTAACCATTGGTCGAATATCCCAGCTGTCTGCACACCACCCTGGCATCCGTGTTATCCCACGAATCGTCGCACACCGTTCCCCATTGACCGCCTTTACATATCTCGACCCTGCCTTCGTACTGCGTTGACCCTCCAACAAGTCGGAGAGATCCCGTTCCCGTGCAAGAACTAGAGTAGATGTCAAATTATTAAAAATACTGCATCCAAAGTTGCCACACACGCAAGCTAACCTTTGACATGTCCCTAGCTCTAACGTTACAGCTACAAAAAGAACTAATAATAGTACACAGTTACAGCGTACCATCTCGGCTCCCAGTCCTAACCGAAACTGCGACTCGTGCAGTTTCTTCACTGGCTACACCAGTATCAATTCTTTATAGCTATATGATTGCGCATGCGATTTAGTTGCACTTGGAAATGCTAGATATTATATCTATTATATAACGTCTTATCATAACAAGTTGTTACCGAATTCTTTAAGCTTTGAGAGTTCTGGTCTAATAATACAAAAGAAAAGGCTTGCTATATACTTGCATTAACTTCATAGAAATGGCCACATCAATTTGAGTTTTGTCATCTTCTTAGCTAGGTAATAAATCCAAATGTTGTTGTTGTTTATTTAATTTATAAGTTGAATTGCCATGTAGTGTGAAGAGTGTACTGAGGTCTCTCTAGCTCTTTTTGTGTTGTTTGTTTACTGTCTTCTAGATACGATAGAATTGCTCTTCTATTGATTGGTAAAGGGTTTGCTCCAACAAAGAGTTGCGGTTTAAACTAATGCAGCAACTTAGTAGGTATACATGTACTTACTTTTGCATATTGCATCTTCTATGCCAGTGTAATTATTATTGCAAACAATAATATCACAATTCAGTGAGCGCACTTGGTCTATACTTTTATAAGTTCATAGCTTATACTGTCTCTACCTGACTATTCCGATCACTATTAGCTTGGTTTAGTCTCGTGAAGCCAGAACTTTAGCATAGGAGAAGAGTTTGGTTAGCAAGACTACATTATTAGTTTTATAAAATGGGTTAGTAACAATGAGCTGCGTATTAGGTGAGTGTAAGCAATTCTCTGACAAATTACAATGAAAGCTTCACTTGTCTTTCAATTCAAAGAAATGCAACCCTTTTATGAGCTAAAATTGTTATTTTCAAGCTCTTAACATTATAATTGCTTCTTGTTACAAGTTTACCAATGGTATATGGATATATGCAGTTAAATATTCAATTTTCATATTATTGTCGTAACTGGTCAACAAAAGAGTTCAAATTCATTTCAAGGCAGGTGTCAATGGCCCATTGAACTCTCCTTCTCAATCGTGTGAAAAGTCTCTGGCGAACAACATTTCGAAGTCTTGTTATCAAGTGACGATTCTTTCCTTGCGTTTGCCTTGATCTTGCATCAGTAGAGTCGTCACTATGTAGAGCTGGCATGTGTATTGCTAGCTGAGTTAATGGGATGATTGACATTCTCCACAGAATCTGCCAGCAATTCTGAAGGTGTACTTTGTGCAGAGTTAAGATTACAATAATCCTGTTCTGGTGAGCTTGATACAGTAAATGAACAATATTGTGAATCAGGAAGGCTTGTGCTGCCAGCTTGGTCAGGAAGATGACTGTCCTGATCTAATGACAATGGTGACACCGATTCCGCATGCTGAGTCGTGTGGGTAGCAGCAGATTGAGAAGAACTAGAGTTTTCCTCCATAACTGAAGCTGATGAAACTGAATCAGCAAGTAAGAGGGCAGTGCTGTCTAAGTTGGGAGGAGGTTTAGCCTGCACCATTGAAGTTGAGGACATTGATTCTGTTAACAGAGATACTCTGCAATCTTGGTCCAGAGGAAGGCTATCACTTCTCTGTAGACTCGATGAAACTGAGTCTACTTGCAGAGTGGCGTTCTGGTGTAATGAATTTGATGAAAATGAGTCATCAGAAGGTGAAGGCTTGTTTCTAACTAGCTTTTCCTGCTCCGTGGAAGTTGGTGACGGTGTTATTGCAGTTGAGGACGAGTTGGAGACTTGATTGGGTGGATTGTTTTCCTGCTCCTTAGAACTTGACAACACAACAAGAAAATTTGTATTGATGCTACTGTGATCTTCCTGAACCTCAGAACCTAAAGAAACCAAGGCAGGTAAAGTTGCTTCAGTTTCTGCTGCATCGCCTGCATTCATTGTGTCCGATGGGAAACACGAGCAATGGAACTCAACTTCATATCTGCAAGACTCAGGAGGATCTATTCCATGAAAGATGGAGGGAAGAGAATTCTGTATGCTGTATTTGCCTCCACATGGTCCTTCCCATGACGGTCTAATAGATGGAGAACTCGTCATCCACATGTGGGTCAAAACATCGGCAATTAGCAGACGAGCAGTGATGTCCACGGACAGAAGAGATCTCACCAACTGCTCGTATGCTGAAAAACAATAAAAATATCAATGATGTCTGTCTCAATAGAACATTACAAGATGGTTCTTACCTTCTGATTGCTGGTGACCTTCCATAGGCAAGTGATGGTAGTTGGAAAGACCACTGATGACTTGGTTTTCATTTCCAAATGGCAAACGACCCATGACTATGGAGTACAGAACCACACCCCTGTTGGTGAAGTCAAAATAATTAATATATAATAATGAAAGCATTAGAAATTGAAACTTACATACTCCATGAATCTGCCAACAGTGGATTGTAGTGTGGATGTCTCGAACAGACAATTTCGGGGGCTCCGTAGCAAAATGAACCACATGGAGTTGAGCACAAGTTGTTTCGAGACTCCAGAGCGAATCCAAAATCTAATGTATGAATAATTTATACTTTAAAACATGGTGTTTTATATCAGCTACAAACCAAACTCACCGCCAATTTTGACATCCATTTCTTTATTGAAGAACACGTTCTCCAATTTGATATCCCTATGTGCAATTCCTAGGGAGAGGATATAGGATATTGCCTGGCACATTTGTTGAAAAATATGCCTCGCCTCTTCTTCTGGAATTCTTCCTCTTGAATTGAGGTAATCCAGAAGGTCCCCGTTCTCAGCAAGTTCGAATGAGATGAAGCAATGAAGGTCGGTTTGGACAATTTGGAAGATGCTGATGATGTTTGGGTGGGAGACCTTCTGGAGAATGCAGATTTCTCGAGGCAAAAATGTGTCCACATCTTCTTGATTCACCTTGCTTTTGTCAATTATCTTGATGGCAATCTATGAAGCAATAATAATAATAATGAATCTTTAGATATTGTCATAATATAATTGATATTTAGTTATGCTGATACATTTGGTTTTAACACTATCAGGTGAAGCAATAGTCTGGCGTAGCCGACCCTTTACCTCTTCTATATTGGGGAATGGGGGAGGAAAGGGTCTGGGGACAGTAGTACTAATGACCAGTTCTAGCGCCAGATTCTGGCGCTAACCACTAATTTTAAAAGTTTACCGCAGAGGTTTAATTACGGATAGCCGTTTGATTGCGAATTTTTCTGCAAACTTGAGAGGCTACAAAGGTATGGCTAGTGGAGACCGAGCTGAAGCTGTAAAAGTGGTGGCGGAAGGAGTAGCTAAGCGCTTGGGATACAGCGGCTTGAAGAGCTTACAGGAGGAAGTGGTAGTAAGCTTTGTTACAGGACATGACGTTTTTGCAATTCTTCCCACTGGCTATGGAAAGAGTTTATGCTACGTCTGCTTGCCAGAAGTTTTTTATTTACTGGACTCACCACCACTACCTTCCATCATCATAGTAGTGTCACCACTAACAGCAATCATTGAAGATCAAGTAAATATTGTTTTAATGTTATTAGAAGTTTGCTAATCAACTAGCTGATAACTGTACATATAGGTGCAGCTCTACTCGTCCAAGGGTGTAGCTACTGGTAGTGTCACAGGAGAGTCCAGTGCAGCTATGCTGGACAGTGTGTATAGAGCTGAGCATCAGCTGTTGTTTTTCACACCAGAGATGATTCTCCGGAAAAAGTGGCGGAAACTTTTGCAGAGAGATGACTATAGACAAAGAGTGAAGGGAATGATTATTGATGAAGCACATACTGTTAAGAAATGGTAAGTTGTTTACAATAGGTTTTTCTAAAAATGCAAGCCAGTTATACATTAAAACTATGCAAGAAGATGTATATTTTATGTTGGCTGTTGATAATTGCAGGGGAGAAACATTTAGACCAATCCTGACCCATATAGGTGAAGTCAGAAGTATTTTGCCTGAGTCTGTCAACCTTTTGGCCTTGACTGCTACAGCAACTACTACAGTTCGTACCAGCGTGTCTGAAATACTTGGCCTACAGAATCCTATTGTTATTGTAATGTCACCTTGCAAGAACAATATTGTGTATGCCGTAAGTAAATTTAATAACATAGACACTTTCGCACCCTTACTCGATCGGTTACGTACGGATGGAGTAAGAGCACCTAGAACAATTATTTACTGCCAAAGGTATGATGATTGTAGTAGTCTATACATGTATTTTAAGCATGGGCTAAAAGAGAAGTTCACATACCCCACTGGAGCTCCTGACCTATCAAAATTCAGATTGGTGGAAATGTTTTGCGGATGCACTGACTTGGAGGTAAAGAACCAGATCATCAAATCATTTGGATCAGAATCCCAGCTACGTATAGTGTGTGCAACTATTTCATTTGGGTTAGGAGTCGATTGTCGCGATGTAAGGCAAGTAATTCATTTGGGGTCACCCGAAGACATAGATGCCTATATTCAAGAAACTGGTAGGGGTGGAAGAGATGGAAAGCACTCGTTAGCTTTACTCTTAAGCCACAAGCGAGGAGGGAAATTTGTGTGCGAGAAATCAATGCTACAATACGAGAATAATAGCACTATTTGCAGACGAAACTTATTATTTCAAAATATAGACAATTACAAACCATTTCAAACTGATTACAAGTGCATGTGTTGTGATGTTTGTAAGCGTGTTTGTCAATGTGGATCTTGTTTTGATAATCAAAAATCATTTGTGTATTTGTAATATTGTCAATTCATTAATTACATTAAAATTTTACATGTCCCTGGATCCAATCAATAATCACAGCTGAAGGTTTCGCATGCAGAATATTCCTTGGATTGGGGAAAGATGGGTAATACCTGCCAGTAATTTCAGTGAAAATAGACATTTCTTGTAACTCTTTTAGAATAATGTTCATGTCAGCTCTTGAGTTCGGCACATTGTGAGCAGAAGAACCACTATCTGAAATTTTGTTGTCTGCATCAAAAGTGTCCATTACTGCTGATATTGTTCCAAGGGCCTCTGCTACTCGCTGAATGCACTGGGGTGTCTTGTTTGCACCAAGGCTCTTAACAGCTGATTTACAAATACGTATCTGGTGCTCACAATGAAGATCATTGGGAATGTTTTTCCCAGGACAACCATGTACGTTAATGAATCTTGTCCATATAAATTCCATTGCTTGGCGCTTAGATAAAATATAATCATAGTTGAGAAGAAAATTTAGGGTCTCGTTTGCATAGTTTTTTCTTCCCGAGTTTTGAAAAATAGGCAGCATATACCTGTAGCAACGCAAAACTCGATCACCATCTCCTTCCTTGATGGCATCTCGGAATTCCAGATAAAACAATCCAAAACTCAATGCTTGCTTCGCATACAAGTAAATCCTGTCATCTTGACGAGAAGAAGAGCTTTGAGGGTCCGATGCAGAAGAGTTGTACGTAAATGAGAAAAATGTCTTCATGAAATCATCTATAATATGATTTAAGACTTTCCCTCTCTCACATTCAGGCTCCATCCAAGTATCTGTACCTTTGGGAGCATAATTTGTAGTTGGAATTTCATGCATTTCTGACATACCCAGCATTTTCATGGCAGCAGCAACTATAAGACACTCTACAACCAAAACGATAAAATCATCACATGCGTCAAAACTCTCAATCGGCACTTTGACCACATTACTGCGATTAATAGTGTTTCGAAGTTGATAAAGTGTCCCATGTTCAGTGACTGACTTGGCCGAATAATAGTACTTCCAGAGAACCTATACAGAAAAAGATAATATTAATCTCATCTACTATCTATACGTTCTGTTTACTTATCTTACCCCCAATAAATTTGCCTTTGTATGCCAATCCTCCAAAGTAGGAATGAGACCTTCTAGCCGCTTTGATGGTGTTTCACCATTAAGTTTAGCCTTTATAGCTGACTTGGCTCTAGCTGCAGTCATCTGATCTCCACCAATAATTACTTTGTGCATCCTTTCATTCACCACTTCTACTCTGTCAGCCTCGCCAACAGCTACTTCTTCAGTCCATGAGACAGACGGAACAAACTGGTGTAAATGAGCCATTATATCTACCATATCTCCTCCTTTTGCTTCATTTTTTAATAGGACACCAAGAGGAATCTGTAGTACATACATACATGCATATATATACATACATACATACGTATGTACGTGCGTGCATGCATACATACATATACATACATACATACATACATACATACATACATACATACATACATACATACATTATACATACATACATTTAATACACACGCTTTTTGGAATTTAACACTTAAACAATATCCTGACACAACAACACATAATTAACTGATGTCTCTGCACACACTCATGTAAAGCTAGTATGAATAAAGCTTACCACTTCTGATTTGCTGCTCATTTCGTTGTAATAACGATGCTTAATATGCCAATCAACAAGACCATCAAAAGTCATTCCAAAATAAGGAAGATGAGTGCATAGTATCCTGGATATCAGTATGGAAATGTTGGCCTTCAAGGATTGGTCGTCATGTGGTGTCGGCAACAATGACTTAGCAACTGATCTAACATCTAAACATGAATTATCAATTCTAACATCAGATAGAGCACTAAAATCTATTCTGTTTAGGACACCATACGAGTAGAAATAGTGCAGCGACTCAGTCTGTCTGTCTGAACGCATGTGACGTCTTCGAACATTTTTATCTAAATTGTCCCCACACAAACGAAACCCGTTCCATGCTGGCTTGCTGTATTCTTTTTGTATTAGAAGAGATCTTTCCAATACTTCTGGTGGTCTTGCAATCTGCAATTCTTGAGATACAAGAGAATCCTCAGTCATGTTATCAAGAGCAAAATCATCTGATGTGCAGCTCTCATCACTAGAAGAGAACATTTCATCTGTGTTAATATCATTCTCTTCTTGCTCAGACATTTCTTCTTCAGACTCAGACTCTGATTCAGTGTCTGATTCAGTGCCCGATTCAGAAGAATCAAAGATGCAAAATGCTGCACTGTCAAATTCTTCTCCCTGTTCTCCTTGTGTTTCCTACATATTGACGATAATATTAAGGTTTTAAAAATTACAGCCAAGGTCATATCCAGGGAGTGGGGAAGGGGGACTTATGCATCTCTCCCAATTATCTAGCTATATTATTTTAGTCCCCTTCCTTTGTATAAACTTTATCATCACTTACAGCTTCAACATCAGTAGGCAGAGATGGCAACAGTGAGTCCCTCCATTCCCTGACAGGCTTGTCATAATCTTTTCCCAAGTCCTTCACCATCCTTATTGTTGTTTTGTGAGAAACTGACAGGAATATTTTCTGCAACCTCTCATACACCTACCCGAACAGTATAATTAATTTGAATCATCATAAAAACATTTTTCTTACCTGTTTGCCACTATGTCCTGCATACAGTAACAATGCTATGATTTTGTGAACTAAATTCATTCGGCAATACCTGTATTTCAACAAAATTGCAAAACACATACCAATAGCTGCCACCCGATTTGACCGGGGTTGCTTGGTTTTTGTACATGCCATAAGTATTTGATACATCAGTGGAGCATTGCATTCAATCTCTGAAATAAATACTTTCCATTTGAACTCCTTCATAGCATTACAATCTCTCTGGAGTACTGAATTTACTTCAACTGAACACAACATCTTCATCTCACTATGTATCAAACGTGCAACTTTCTGCATAATGTATTCCCTTATTCTGGGATCAGCAAAGCACTGATCAGCAACACCTTTCTTATGCCCTCTTGCGGCTGCTTTGCTGATGTGTCTTCTGTGCGGTGTTTGCAGTTGATATTGCTTTATACCTGATTTGTTGCCAATAGCCACCTACAAAATCAAACAGCTTTAGTCATAATTTTATACGTGTAAAGTAATAAGATACATCAACCTTTACTTTCTTTCCTCATCCATGTGGATGTTAATCAGCATAGCTAATTGCACCATGTGGACTAATTACCTACTTATAACATTTCATATTCTTTGCTCCATTTAGTGCACATATTGGTGGAACTACACACACATACACAGCATGCACACATACACATACACAGCATGCACACACACAGACATACACACACCACACCTATGAATGCCAAGAGGCAGGACTTTGTAATGGAAAGTGGTTAGCTATTGGGGAGTGGTTAGCTATGCACCTCTGTGGGAAACTTGCTGGACATGTCAAAAGCTTAACAGAATTTAAGACATTAACACGCTTTTGAAGTAACTAACTCATTCACCATGTTTATAGATAACAGAAGTGCTTCTGTAAAATCAGCCAGCTAAGGCTAGTACACCACACACACACACACACACACACACACACACACATACACACACACACACACACATTTACACACACAAATTAAAAAAGTAAATTCTTTTGATACCACCCTGCACTAGCAGGCACTGTGAGCTGTGCAAAAAAGCTCGGCTAGGAACTCACAAGCTTTCCTCATAGCAAGTGATGTGCTGGTGGGAGGCTGAAAAAATAGAAAAAGCCAGATGAAGTGTGGTAGTGGGAAAGGCGGGGACACAACCACACAACCACCACACACACACACGCACATACACACTGAGTTCGACTCTGCGCTCAGCTAATTCAGGTTTTATGTGAGTCAAGGAGATTAAAATACGGATTACCAATATCAAAAACATTTTTTGCTTTTTCAAATTATCACAATACAAGTTCACAAATTAACTCATTGACTACTGAATACCAGGAGGCTGATTTTACAAAAATATGTACAAAGGTCATTAAAATATTAATAAAGACTCTAATAAAGGCAAGTAAATACATATGCTTCTGAAGTAAAGCTGCACTTGCCCTATTGAAGGTTTCTAATAGTCTAAACAGGCCACACCTACTATTATAAAAGGCCACACCTACTTTAATTACATCCGAATTTTATTGCACTCTAACATTTCTCTATACTTCTTGTTGTATCTTGGGCATAGAATGAGGTAGATAAAAAAAAAAAAAATTGTGATTCAGAACAAACTATTGACTTCATTGGTTCCAATTGAAAAAGCTTTATCATTTACACCAACCAAGAAATAAATCAAACATTAGGAATAATAAAATGATGAAAAAATGGTTACAAGGATGTGAAACTTCTCAAAACAAACACCAATGCACATGTGCCTCCTCCCACCACCAGATTCTGGATTTGCTCTAGCTAATAAAAGAGACTTGGTTAGCTGTTCCACTAACATTATATGGAACTGCTGATTGGTCTTGATTCCAGAATCAAGATTATTTTGTCTGAACATAATAGATAAGTTCAAGATGCAACACACACACATGCTCACACATGTACACATACACACAGTTACTAATTCAATATCTGATCATCTTCACTGTCTTGCTGTTCATCCTCACTGAGACATTCTTGCTCTAGCTCAGCTAAACTCTCATCTAGAAGCAGGTGAACTTCTTTAGCGGTGAATACAGCCTTAGTTGCCATACTAGAAGTCAAGGCTCCACTTTCTAAAGTGATAACTTCACAATAGAAGGAGCTATAGAGCTAGCAAAGACTTCAGAATAATTTCCTGTTCAATGACAGCTTTGTTGCCTTGGTTGCACAATTGGTAGCTAGGGTAAAAAAATGAAATTTGACCACAGTATTTTGTGGGTCAATTTGACCCACCATAGGAGCAAAGATCACATTTTCATTAGAGGTGATTTACTGCATATTAAAGTTATGGCCTCTAATTAGGCTCCATTACACCGCTTACAATTAACTAATTCATAATAGTCATGAATACTACTTACAGCTACTGGAGGTGAACTTGAATCAATAGTTTGAACTTCCACTCTATATTTTCGTGCTGCCATGACATTACTTTCATTGCTTCTTTTTCTGCTCGGTGTACCAGGATGATCAGAAATTGAACTTCTGTTAGCTTCCTTCAAATTTTCCAAGCTCATTCTTACTTCAGACAAAAGCTTAGCTAATTTCTCATACTTTCTAAAGCAGTGGCGACACATTACTGCCTCTTGCTTCTCTACGCTTTCAGTAAGTTCTCTCCAAACTTCTAACACTCTCTCACTAGAATTGTCATTTGAGTGAGATCCATGCATCCTCCTTCTGTCCTTGGGTAGTTTGGAAAGATTTAACCCACAGCCTATGCAGGCAACTACATCTACTGCAAAGGGGCATCTTTGGGATTCTTCCATTTTGCAGAACAACAACTATAGCTCAGCATCTTTTAAACCACGCATGCGCACATATTTATGTGATAATTTTATGATTTCATTTTTGGATCAGTATTTTTGTTTAGCTTTATTGGTGCAAGCCGGATGCTTCACATTGCCACAGACGCGCGCTACTGGAGGCCAGTAAACCTCTGCGGTAAACTTTTAAAATTAGTGGTTAGCGCCAGAATCTGGCGCTAGAACTGGTCATTAGTACTACTGTCCCCAGACCCTTTCCTCCCCCATTCCCCAATATAGAAGAGGTAAAGGGTCGGCTACGCCAGACTAGTGAAGCAAGTGATTTGTATATTTAGCTATATTTCTTACCATTTGACGTTGGAAAGGCGACCAAGCTGCTTTGACCTTGGCGATTTTTCAACTACCCAGTGTTTTTCCTAAAATATATCCGAGTACCTCAGGGCAAGGTACAGTCTGGGAGGAGCAATTCAGGTACAGTTCAGACGGGCGCGATGACGTAGCCAATCCGTATTGTTCCGCCTCCATTCCTATAGGGTAGCAGTCAGACATAGAAGGCAATGAGACTTGTAGAATGTACAGATTTGAGAAAGTTAATTCAACGATCTAAACAGTAAGTAAACCAAAATTGATCAAAAATTATGACAGCGTTTCGTGGTGTGTTGAGACTCTATATACTAGGAAACTAGCGTCGCCACACGCTTGCGCAACACAAAGTCTGGTCTAGCGAGACCCTTTACCTACTGCTTTGCGGGGGGAAAGGTAAACGCAATTCCTCTTGCATTGAATTGCATTTTTCCTGAACAACTCTTTCCCCACGAAGCAGTACTGTAGGTAAAACAATTTTGTTTTGGTACAGTAGAGTTACTCCTCCGTAATTGCTAACTAGAGTCCCCAGCGGCTTGGTAAAGTACCTGGCCCCGCGAGACCATCTCAAAAGCTTGTATGCTTGAAGCTAGAAACCTGCTGTCGGAACAACTTTAAATACATGTATGTAATGTTAACAGTAATTGGCACTAGCTATGTGGAGAAAAACGTGGGTCAGAATATTTTTTGAAGACATACAGTGCACACAAAAAAATCTTGATATAATTTCTAGCTAGATCCGCCCCTCAGTATTCTAATGGCTATAATTAAATTATGAAGAGAAGGAGAAAATTTCGCCAAAGTGAGAGCATTTGAATACCTATTAGTGAACGGTGACCAATTAACTATAAGAGAAGAAACCTCATATATATATTTACTCCATCCTGCATGGAATCAGTCATATTTATTTAGTTTTTATTTATTCATGATTTATGTAGTACATTTTAAATCTTTACTAATTTATTATTATTATTATTTTGTTGATTCAGTCATTCTCGGCTGAAATAATTATAATAATAGCAAATTTTCTCGTTCTAACAGCTAAACCCCTGAAGAGGACTTCAGCAAGAAGTCAAGACATCGGGTTAAATTTTAACTAACATAATATTGGTTATTATAAGAGAAAATTTGCTATTATTATTTCGTTATATAACATTACTATTTTTTCCAACTCTTTCATATTCAATCTAGGTATAATTACTTGTAATAGATATGGAGTTATAGGTACAAAATCTCTCGGTTCATTTTTTGTACTTTTAACCAAACAATTCTACAAATCTGTCCCAAGACATCAGGAAACTCCAAAGGATAATTGTGTATTGTGTATTTTAGTTAAACGGTTATACTTATAATAAAATAGCAAAAAAAAAAAGTGAATAAATGATTACACTTATTAATTATTTAATAAACAACAAATAACAATAACTATGCAAATGTTTGAGAGAGCATTAAAAACAGATAACAGATAATTGTTATGTTGATGTTTGACTTCCCATAGGAATGTACTGATCTTCTTCGTTGCAGTCATTTGGAATTCCATTAGCTGGAGCAGGAGCTACTCGGACAGTACCATTCCCAGTGCCACCCACAGGATGGCCACGATGAGGATCACGCGGGCCAACATCAAGCCTTTCCGTATGCTCGTAAACATTAGGTGTGGTCTTAGGGAGAAGCCCAACATACTCAAAAGACTTCTTTCCTTTAGAATCGGCACTCTTAGGCACATCATATCCCATTGCAGTTCCCTTCCATGAGTCCAAGTGGGGTGCGTTCCTGACTGGTACTGAGGATTGAGGTACTTGGTAAGGTACTTGGTAAGGTACTGTCTGTGTGGGTGGATTGGCAGCTTTGCTGCTGCTATCGAGTAGTTTCAAGTCAGAATAATCACAGCTGTTTTTCTGGCCTCCTTCAGTGGCTTTATTCCCAAAGAGAATGTCTGGACTCTCATAAATATGGCTCCCAGAGTCACTGAATTCAAACTTAATATCGTCCAGTTTAGATTCGGTAAAGTTAGGAGTCTCGCAGCATGGATTGCGGACATCATATCCAGCGCTAAGATAACAAACAACAACAACAACCCATCATAATGTTGCATGAAACATTGATACTATTCTATGCTATAATATGTAGTTTGGATGCAATTATTCTTACGTGTTACTTATAAACGGATGTCTCTTCTTCCTTCTCACTCCCCACACAAGTGCCACCACCAGGCATGTGAGCAATATGACCACCACAACACCAGCACCAATTCCACCATAGAGAAATATGGAAGTGTCAGACTGCTTGGTCTCCAGCTTGAGGGTAGCCCCAGACTGATCAGTAGCTGCAAAGTTTTGAAGAGGACAGTCGCGTTTGTCTGAAGCATAAGTGGAGCATTGGACAACAGTCAGAGAACTTCCTAATACTTCCACCTTTGGTCCTTCATCAACCCAGCTTTGCAGAAGTTTGTGGAGGCTTGTCTCACTGATTTGAGGCAGTGCCACTAAGGAACCCTCTACGATCACTCTATCAGTAGTACTGTCTCCACATGTGAGCGCTGCGTTGGCAATGTATTCAGCAACAAACGGACAAGAGCACCTCGTGGATATTTCAGACGTAATCTTACTCAAAATTATTTTCTGTTTTTCTTGTCCATTATGAGACTACAACCAAATAATGATGGAAATAGTTAACTAGTAAGATTGGAATACTAGAGGCTTCATTTATATAATATATATATGAATATTATATATATATATAATATATATAATAATATTATTATATATGTGTGTGCATGTGTGTGTGACATATATATCCATATATCCCAAAAAAAAACAACAGATGCAAACAAAAGTGGGCATAATTGGAAAGTATTGCAGTCAGCATATGACATTCATTTCTTATAAAAGTTTAGATCCCCATTGTTGGCAGCCGTAATTTGAGCCAGGTGCTCTACTATTCTTACGTACAGCTTTATTAGGCTACTGTCCCAGGTTTTTTTTATCGTGGACAGTCACATATGTTTGTACTGTAACTCACCAGCCATGGCAGGCACACTATGGCTCCAGACAAACGCAGTCTATAGGCACTGTTAGAGTATACTATAAGGAAAATAGAAAATACAAATCTTTAGAAGTACAACATACGCAATTTTGTGTTTTAAGTACAAATCTGCATCATCTGTCATCTAAAACTAATAAAAATGGGAAGATCATTTATGCTTTAAATAGGGTTCCCCTAGCCTCTAAGTAGTCATAACAAGAATGAACTACAATTTACATTAGTGCATGACGTCTGGACATGCTTACTTCCAACTACGATATCTTCACTGTAAGGTCCAATACCAGCTCTGTTTTTTGCTGCAACAGAAATTGCATAGGAAATGCCTGGATTTAAACCAGTGACAACATGACTAGTCTGGTTTGTCTCAATCAGAGTTGCAAGGTCTTCGGTGTTTCTCCTCCGTCTCTGGTTGGAAACAACTGGTCTATATCTTACAATATAGCCTGTAACTGGCTCTTCTTCTTTTACTACAGTATCCCAAGAAATTTCAATTTCACCAGCACTTTTACGAATCACTCTACCCAATCCTGGTGCCACGATAGGTTCTAAAAAAATTGGATGCAACAACGTATATAACAAAACTTAAATAATATGTGTGGGTCCATTTTGTTACCTAATCTTACTGTTGACACCAAAACGTAAGCTGCGGGCCCCACGCCTACTGAAGTACGAGCTGCCAGTGATACATTGTAAACTGTGTCAATCATCAAGCCAGTTACTTGATAAAGGAACAGACTAGGCCTTAATGCAGTTGTGTTGCTGATGATGTCATTCCCCGTCACTGCGGTCACCACGAGCACATATCCAGTGATGACCCCATTCCTCTGCTCTTCTGGTACTGCCTCCCAGCTCAGCTGTACAGACGTGGGACGACGAGGCTGATCATAATTGGCCCTGAATCTAGCAGGATGAGCAGAGGGCCCTGAATTAAGAACAACATAGTTAGAAACATTTACATCTTTATTAGAAACTTTCACTCACTGTCTTCTGGCAGAGTTATTGTCAAGTTTGCAGTCGGTCCTCGTGCCACAGTCACGGCTGAGAGATAACAAATGTAGAAGGAAGAAGGGCTCAGGTTACTAACGACAAATCTACGAGCGGTTCCATTAATCCAATAGTTTCGCCTATATTCTCCTATTATTGTAAGGTAGTAATTTCTGATACGGCCATTTTGAACACTTTCTTGTGGTGGACTCCAGGTAAGCTCAAAAGCTGTTGAGCTTATGCTAGCACCATTGACGTCAAGAGGTGGTCCACCGGGAGCTTCAGAAAATAAAAATAAATAAATAAATAAATAATTCTTCAATACACTAAGCTATTTATGTTACTGAGTTTGCTATAAAGCATACCTGCTTCAGGAAATTGGACAGTCCCTGTCTGACTTGGGCCACGCCCAGCAGAATTCTCAGCTGCAACACTGATCTGGTAAGTGCGGTAAGGACGGAGGTGGTACAAATAATATCGAGTGAAACGTGCGGAATACTGGCTGACAGAAGAGGGCGAAGGTGTCGTTGTGTCATTTACACGAATTACATAGCGGGTAATGACTCCATTTCTACTGATGGCAGGAGGTGCCCTCCATGTTACTGACAGGCCAGCTGTACCAAAACGTCTCAGCACCAAACTCACAGGAGCCTCACTGGGAGCTATAGGAGAAATATATAATAGGGCAGGCAAGTCTTGGAAATGCAGACTTAATTGATCACATTGACATCACATGCAAGGAATAGGCTAATAGATGGTTGCACATGGAAAAATAAAAGTGGAAACTACCTTGGGAGGGTTTATTGAGTAATAGAATACAACATCAACAAAACATGGAGTTAATTGAAATCCACTAGCTTTTCTTTGTGTTTGACACTAGCTGAACTCCTGTCCTTAAAATTTTCGCATTTGTGCATTAATGTTTAAAAGCAGAGACAGAGGATGGGGTCTAAAAGCAGTGACAGAAGACGAGGTTTAAAAGCAGAGAGAGAAGATGAATGGAGTAGTTGTCATTAATAACTGACAACTTAAGCTTCTTGCTGTTTCAAAATGATTGTTTTAGCTCTGCATAAATTCTTTTCATGTGTTCTTTCTGAACAGTCATGTAGTATAAGTACAGGGGAGCGAGGAGAAGCAGACATGGTTTACAAAATACCTCTGATTATAATAGTACAATTTTGTTCCCTCCAATATGTTCATTATGCATGCAATTACTGGGGCAATTTCACATCTCCTGTGAACTAAATCAGCACAAGTGAATGGTTAAATTATTAGCTGAAGAAAATTGATGGATGACATATATGCAAAAACTGACCATGAATGCACATGCTCAGTTTAGCTTTGTTAGACTGCTTTCAGGAAGACAACAGTTGTTCAAGTTGTAAAACTGGTAATTTTTACTATGGAATAAATCCAGCCCAATTTTAAATTGATAACCATTTTTACTGCAAAATTTGTGCTCAAGAAACTCGACTATGCCTGGTGGCAAAAACATACCAGCTTCACGTGTTGTCACAGACACACAGGACTGGGCACTGGTTCCTCTGTTAGTTACAGCAGAGACACAACAAGAGTGCCGAGTGCCCTCCTCCAGACCCTGTACCGCAGCCATGAGTGTGGAATTGTCTTGGATGGTGGCATTCCCGAATGAAGAGATGGGAAATGAAGCGGAACAGCTTACATAAAAGCCTGTGATGTCTACGTGCAGTTGGCTGGTGGCAACCCAGCGTAGGCTCACTGTGGTGGCAGTGACTCTAAGAGCTGTCAGCCGCTGCACTCGAGCTGGAGTGGCTGTTGGGACAATAGAAACAGGAACAACGACAAAGCAAAACAAGACTAGGAGAAATTCTCATTTGAAATTATAATATTGAATACCATTTCAGGCTAGCTATTTGCAATGGCTAAGTTTTGGACAGGAGAGAGAAATAAGCTATATGTTCTACACTCACGTGCTCTACATTTGACCCCAGCATCTTCTTCGTGAGTACATGATCGAATGGCAGTGGAGTTCAAGTATGGGCACCTGGTGAGAAATGACTCTCTGCTATTGCACTGCACGTTGTCCATGGCAATGACTCCAGTTCCTTGACCAAATCTTGCAGACGTAACTGCTGCGGCACCTGAAATGATGTCATCAGTAGCTCAACAATACAGATTAACCAAATTTAAAGAAAAAAACGGCAATACTGCATTATTCGCTCAATAATACTGACATCCCTTCTTTTTGATCAATGAAATTAGAAGTCCAAATTTACCGTTATGTTATGTCCTATGCGTTGCTCAGGCAACATAGCTAGGGTAATGATGTCATTCAGGTAGTGTCTTGGTGGCAGTAGCCTAAACATCAGGGAAGTCATACAAACGTTTGGAATGAAGGTGGTCCACGACCACCACTTGTAATCAAGAGTTTGTTTGGAACTATGCTGCCAGTGAGTGAAGTCCTTTGAATGCTGCAGTGAAGACCTTTGAATGCTGCCTCAATGCCAAGTCTTGGTGCCAGCAAAAAGTGGCTTACATTAACAGCTAATTCAATTAGCTAATTAGAGCTTTATGGCAAAAATTAATTACAAGCACAGTGGCAAGTTATATGTAGTTAGGTATCCTTATGTTATTTTTAAATTTCTAATTGTTATTATTCTATTGTTGTTTTTGTTTGTTTTAACTTCAGTCATAATCTTCAAATCTTTTATGACTCAAAGAGAATTGCATGCAGGAGTCCAATTACCCAGGCCACCGGAAACCTATTACAGGGCTAGGGCAAATTCATAAATTGTTTCCTTTAATTTGTAGAAATATATTATATGAGATCTGTATAGTTTTACCTCTTGTGCTGAATCCCAGCTGCCTGCAAGTTACTATGCCATCGAAATATGACCAGCCATCGTCGCACACTGTCCCCCAAGCTCCACCCAGACACACCTCCACGCGTCCTTCAAACTGGGTGGAGCCTCCTCTGAGCCGAATGCTGTTTTCAAGGCACTGCGGGCCTAAAAGACGTGTCATGTCATACATGAAACCCATACAACATTACACTTATTACTATTATTAATTACTCTACCACATTCAAATTCAGAAGCGTGCTAGCTAAACATTACAAAAAAAAAGTCCTAAAGAGTTTGACCTGCTTCATAAAAGTCTATAAGACTTAATTTGAACGTTTGAGTAAGATCATACGGTTATTATGCAATTTGACTGCAACTAGCTACATTGTTCTCGCTATTGCATTTTTCTTGCCACCAGGAATCCATGCTTGGGGGAGTAAAAATTGAAACAAGACATATACACATTTACATCTTTGTTTTGCCCCTAATTCCCTCCACCCACAATTGACCTATGACCCACAGCCTCACATCTCACTCCCACATCCTCTGAGTGCAAGCAGTCGTGCTTAGTCATGTGAGAACAGTTGGACAGTCTGGTCTCAGAGCCATTACAAGACACTTGGTCCAATAGGATGGCTCCAGTTCCTGTGCCATACCTGGCTCTACCAAACCATTGAGCTGCAAGAAACAACATCCCAAGTCATTACATATGCTGCAAATTGTGAAATGGCCAATTTATTGGTAACCCTCAGAAGAAAAAACAATTTTTTTCTATTTTCTTAGCAAATACTTATAGACCTTTTATAGGCAATTAGAACACCATTGGTGGTATTTAGCTGTAGTGATTATGAAGAAGAAACCTGTAATAATTTTCTGAAATACTGCACTTGTCTAAGAGACACATGTCTTGTGGTATAACGGTATAACAAGTGACTTCACATTGTCCTCTCTAGAACACAAAGCCCCTACTCAACTACCCACTCGCTCACACACCACATGAACACACTTACACACTCTCTCTCTGATATCATCTGTGGCAGGGTTTCCTGTAGTGGTGGCAAAACTACACATAACTACTGTACTATGGCTGCCAGATGGTCTAGTGCAATATGGCCGTTTATGTACTCACTAGTTGTAGAATTAATCACAACATCAGCAAAATTCATACATTGTGTGTGAACCACCTTCCTGGACTTAATGATGATAACATCTTCCTCAATGGCTTGGAGGTGCATGCTAAAAGTATAAATTATTATTATTATTATTTTATTATTATTATTATTATTATTATAGCCACTAAATTTGTTAGTACTGATGCACAAGACTCATGTACGCATGTCTGAATGTGATCCTGTAGCTGTTGGTGACGGAGTGACTTAGTGAGCACCTGAGGATTAGCGAGCAAGGAAAGTAAAATTTGAACTCTATGACCTACTAATACTAGCTACTGGTTTTAACAGTTTCACTAAAGTAGTTTTATTCTGATATTAGCAATAGTTTACACACTCTGAATATATGCTTGAAATTTTTAGTCTATATGAGAAATGCTCTCTAAGTCCCGCCCCATGATATCATATCACATGATTAATACGACTTTGGTAGTTCACGTCCTGACTCCTGCTGCTAGATCCAATTCAAAGACTGGTTTTGTATGTTTGGAGAAAAGATTTAGGGGCAAGAGGAGATAGAGCTACATACTGGTGAGCGGTTTTAACACATCAACAGCCAACCTTGTTATAGCTACTCGAGATTGTATCTTGTACATTTTTCTCTTGTGATAACTACTTCAAAACGCCTGATGCCAGGCAATCATAATTTCTATCGGAGCCTTACGTGTCAGTCCTGGAGCTGTGAGGTTGAGCTGTCTGCACACAACTCTGGCATTGTTGGATGTCCACTCGTCATCACACACCGTACCCCATTCCCCGTCTCCACCACACACCTCCACTCTGCCCTCGTTAGGGGACACGCCTCCCACCAGCCTGATATTACCTGCTTCGCCACATGCTGTAAAAATCAAACACAAGTTAATAATACATCATCAGTCATTGCAAACTTAGTATGTCCACCTAAGGAGTTAAAACCGAACTGCAGACAAATAAATGATGACATCATCAGTAATTTACAATCTAGCATGAAATCAAATCCCCTGGGGAAGGACCCAACTACACCATTTCCCTAGAAACTATCTGGAACTAGGAAAGACAGACAAAATTCACTCTTCATTTCCTGTGGTGACCAGGTGGGAATAGTGGAAATAGTAAACAGAATCTCAATGTGACTATCCATCATACCGCCTGGTGGTCGCCACACATCTGTCCACAAACCACATACTCCACTTGCCACCCACTTAAATGAGGGAGGAACCGGCCGGTGATGCAGTGAAGGACATCACTTAACAGAGAACCCTTGTAAGTTGGAATGTTCTCTAGGCTCTTGGTCACCATAGTGATATGAGACCACCGTCTACTTGTTCAGGTTTGGCCTGACATGCTGTGATTGTTTTGACTTCATTTCAATCAGTGTAGGTAACGTAGAGCAACTTACGTCACAGCACGATCCAATGCTGGATGGCAGCTGTTCAAACACAAAGCCTTGTCAGTTTGTGTGTGTAGTTGTTGGTCAGGGATTGCCTCTTCTTGCAGACTTCGTGCATAGAATTTGAATTTTTACAAAGCTTTTTTTGCACAATATAATTATTCCCAATGTTGCAAAACTAATACAACTGAATTGACTTTTTTTTTTTTTACAAATGAATAATAAAAATGAAAGGTTAATCTTAATGCTTTGTGATGAGTAGATAATTAATTGAAGCATCTAATTCACATTTTACACCAAATCTCATATATTTGAATTCAGTGCAGCAGAAGAATCAAAGAGAAGTCTATACTAAACCCATTTAGCTCACAGAAATAAATCAGGAACTCAATCCCCACGCCATTACTACTCTGGACTTACATTCAACATAGGTGCATCTGACTCCAGCATCATCGCCATGGCTGCACAATCGGGAAACCACACCCACCCCTGAGTGGGGACAATCCACTAGTCTGGACTCGCTGCCTCTACACCTCAAAGCTTGCAGGAAAATGGGAGAAGAGGGCGGTCCTCGTCCAAAGAAGGCATTAGAAAATGCTCTGGCATCTGCAACAAAATGGCACAAGCTGATCATATTAAAAGTATGCCACGCCCATAGAGATTTTAATTGACTAAAAGATAGAAACATGAGTTATCAAAGTTTCTGTCAAAATGTGACTAATTGCATAGTATTCCTATGTTTATTGTTGTATTTTTAAACAATTAAATTTTTGTTTCTGAGTCAGGGTTTTACATGTGCATACAATTTGAGCCCTAAATTTAATTATTACCCCGATTCCTTAGCTATTAATTAGTTCATTTATCCTTGCCTTCACACCCACTTTGAAAATTAAAAAAAAATATGAACTTACACATGATAATAAAATAGTTAAGTTAGTTAATGGATTCTTCTTCGACTAAATATTTAATATAAATGTGACTAACTAATAGCTATATTTACAACCAGAATCTTTCTTGGAAATATTAATGCTTTATTTGTCAATTGTAAGTCTTCTTGCAAAGCCTTGCTTATGAGTCTGGCTTCACGAGCTGCTACATGCAATGGTATGAGACCATGCTCAACCACAACTGCGGAGTCAACATTTTTTATGAGTGAAGAGTAAGAACTTAGACTAACCACGGACTCCATAAAAAGAGTTTTTGTAGTAAATTGTCTATTTTCAGTGATTGTCTGACAAATCTACCTTATAAGAGAATGTGCACGCAACCCGCCCACTTGATTACTCATGTACTCGGCAAGCTGCTCCCCGGGACATTTGCAAAGAAGTCTATAATGTTCTATCAGTAATACACAGCTATCTCACTTTGCACTGAATATCCCAGCTGCCTGCAGGTAACTCTTGCATCGTTTGAACTCCAGAAAGTGTCGCAGACGGTACCCCATGTCTCATTCCAGCACACCTCCACTCTGCCCTCGTAGCTTAGAGCTCTGCCACTTCCCCTCAGACGCAAGTCTCCATTGTTGCAGAAAACTGTGGCACAAAACAGAAAAAAAATACAAATTCTATCTTTGTCCTGATAAAATCACACTGTCCTAAATTATAGCACTTGAGTCCCTAGGTCAGGTTATCACTACTCAATTAGCAAATTTCTTGCAATCTAATTATAACTGACCAGAATATCCTCTCCTTACAACTCCACTTCCATAAATTAATTAATTATAAGGCTTCGTCTGATTCTACTAACGATTGTTAATATTCTCTAGTTCATTCTCTTCTTTCTTTAATTATCTCAAATTCTATATTTGATTTTGCAATATGCCATTCGCTATTACAACTTCTCTTTGTTCATGCCATTATAGTTTAGTATTTCACTATAGGCTGCCTCACTTGTTGCATTGCAGACAGCTCCAGCATCTTCGTTGTGGCCACAGTTGTCTATGGAGTTAAATCTGCAGTCCAGCAGTTGACTCTCAATACCCGTGCAGCGAACATCGTCCAGATGGATGCTGCCGGTTCCCCTACCAAATCTAGCTCTGCCGTGGGCTATGGCATCTATGAAATGAAGAAAGAAAAAAAGAGGTATTGAGTCACCATCAAGTGAGGCGAATTAAAAAAAAATAAATAAATAATAGGACTTTTTATTAAATTAGTTCTGTGTGACTACTGATGCTGTACTAGACTTCAAATTTTCATTGGCAGTTATGACCTAAGGTAGTACGGATTGAGGATGTGGCATTGCTCTAAGTTTGTTCAGTATCTCACCCCCCCCCCCCCCTGACTGAAAGGGACACTTTTAAATGAGTTACAATGTGTAATCTTCAGTGCAAAATGACACGAATGATTTATCTTGCTAATTAAATTCAAGATGGTATTCAATTTGCACATAGTTACCGCATCCATTGAAGTCTTAACTGACAATCGTTCTGGGTGTAATGGAGAGAGAGAGAGGGGGGAGGGGGGGGAGGGGACTTGAAATGCCAATTTATCTGACAGGTAATAGTGTGCTCACTAATTTATTGAAGAGTAAAAAACTTGCTATATATATCACTATGCCCCACCCAATCCCACTCCCCCCCCCCCCAATTGGCAATTGGGACCAATTATTCGTGGTCTATCATATGTTTCAACATCGAATGCCGTAATTGTGCAACATCCTTCATTAACTTTGTCAGGAAAGATATACTGAGTTAGAAGACATGCTTATTGTTACTAAATTTCATGGTTAATTGAAAATCACAGTCAACGAAGCACTTCTTAATTTGTCTTACTGTGTCTTGAGAACCCCAGTTGGCGGCACACGACACTGGCATCGTCACTGTCCCACGAGTCATCACACACTGTGCCCCAGGATCCTTCATAGCAGATCTCAACACGACCAGACGTGGAGTTGTGCCCATTCACCAGTCTCACCGAACCCTCAGGGCATGCCGCTATATGAATGTTAACAAATATTCTATTTAAAAAACAACCGACTACTTTGTAAGTTTACACCAAGATTGATAAAGTCATTAAGTCATCTTATGTCAAAAACTAGGAAACAACACTTGCATATTGATGGAATATCATTAAGTTATTCACCTAGCTAAATAGATCAGAATAGAAACTTTTAATGCAGGCTAGCCTAATGAAATTGCATTTACACATGCACAATATACTGTATTTTTATAGATGCAATGCCATACATTTCATTCTTCTTATACCATTTGTAACATAGTAGTGGATCTAAAATCATCCTAGCAACTATCCCACAGCTAAAACTCACGTGTTCCGACGATGCATCTGACTCCTGCATCGTCGTCATGGCCACAAAATATTGACACACGACTACCGCTGCGGTGAGTGCAGTTGAGCAGTCTCCTTTCACTACCAACGCACTGGAGTCTGTCCAGCAAGATCGATCCATTCCCTCTGCCAAAAAATGCATTCGAGTAGGCCACAGCACCTGACATGATTATACAAATAAATGAACGAGTTTGTCAGCAAATACACTGTACATACTTGAAGCCGGGAAGCCAAGCTGGCGGCAGACAACTTGAGCATCTCTCCTACCCCAAGAGGAGTCACACACTGTGCCCCAGTCCTCATTCAAGCACACCTCTACCCTGCCTTCACTGTTCAAGCCACCCCTGCCTCCTCTCAGTCTCAAATCTCCATCAGTGCACCTCACTGAAAGAGGGGAAAAAAATCAGTGACAACAAATAAACACAACAAGGTAATGTATCCTAACGGCGAGCTGATAGTAGAGTACGACAAACAAACAACAAATAAACACAACCAAGGCAATGCATCCTAACGGCGAGCTGATAGTAGAGTACGACAAACAAACAACAAATAAACACAACCAAGGCAATGCATCATAACGGCGAGCTGATAGTAGAGTACGACAAACAAACAACAAATAAACACAACCAAGGCAATGCATCCTAACGGCGAGTTGATAGTACAAACAACAAATAAACACAACCAAGGTAATGCATCCTAACGGCGAGTTGATAGTAGAGTACAACAAACAAACAACAAATAAACACAACCAAGGCAATGCATCCTAACGGCGAGCTGATAGTAGAGTACGACAAACAAACAACAAATAAACACAACCAAGGTAATGCATCCTAACGGCGAGTTGATAGTAGAGTACAACAAACAAACAACAGATTGCTCAGTTCTGCTACTTGTGCTGCACTGATGAATTTTCTTAAGTTTTAGCATTTTTAATTCATGTCAGAGCAATAATAGTAGATATATGATTCCAATTCAAATATCAAAATTCAAGCCACAATATCAATGATAAAGAATTAAATAATGCCATATTGCACTCACATGTTGTGCTGCAGACTACACTGGCATCTTCACTATGACTGCAGTCATGTCTACTGACAAAGCTGCAGTCTAATATAGAGCTTTCACTTCCTGAACAAGCGACTTCATCTAGTTTGGTGGGGATACTTCCCTGCCCAAATCTAGCACGACTTAAAGCAAGTGCATCTATAAAAACAACAATAAAAATAAGCAACAAAAACAACAATGGCAACAACAACAACTACATTCCAAACCAATTACTGGCTTGTACCAAGAGTACCATACTTTCAAATCAAGTGAGTACTCACTATGTCTTGAGAAGCCCAGCTGCCTACAGACTACTCCTGCATCTGTACTGCCCCAGCGATCATCACACACTGTCCCCCAAGAACCTTGATAGCAAACTTCTACTCTACCAGATGTAGAGTTTCCATTCACAAGACGCACAGCACCTTCAACGCAGGCAGAAACTGGAAGGAAAAACATACATGAAATATATTACCATTTCTAGCAATAACTAAGTGCAGAAGAATACCTGGACGACATGTAACAAGGACATCTTCAAAATGAGAACAGTCAGAAGTGACATTGTCATAGAGGCAGTCAATTAGTCTTGTCTCATTTCCATGACAGTCCACATCATCCAAATGAATAGGAAAGGAGATAAATCTGTAACTTAAAGATGATCTGCTACTTGCACCTATCAATTACAAAACAGACATGAACATACGCACATGCACACACACACATACCATAGTGATTTAGCATTACAGTCCAAGTATGTGTACTGTGAAATAGAAAGCATTGTTACGCTAGTGATATGCTTCAGCACAAATAGTGAGTGAGCTAGCTTTTTTTTTTTCAAATAAAAATAATGATTCACAATTTTACTCCCATGAACATCATAGCTAAGGAGCTTATCAGTTTAGAGTTTAGATGAATTAATTTTAGTTTATGAATTTTAGCTCAAGCACAATCCTTAACAGCATGATAGCCTTTTTAAAAGAACGGTGAATCATACATTCACCTTTACAATGACACAGATAGAAGTTGTGTTATCTTTTGGGATCTCTAAGACATTTGTGACCTGTTACGATTAATTGTCTTTGGTGCTTGAAAAGTAAACAAAAAGTAGCAAAATTTCAGCTTCACTAATGCAGTAGAGCTAACTAAATTGTTATAGTTCAGGTAATGGTACTATTTATAAAGATGTATTGACTCAGTAAGACTTCATGACACCACATTTTTAATAGCATGAAAAAATTTTCATTTTGCTTCATTTTATCCATGATCATATGCCATTTATGGTATATTTAGAGGAAGCACAGGATAGTCCTTACTTGAAATGTACCTTATGACAGCATATTAGTTACTGTAAATAAGAATTTGATCATTGCACTGAGACAATTAATTATGTGAATTTTGTATCAGAATTTCTGTGCCTATCACACCCTCCATGGCAGCTGAGTTAATTCTGAACCAAAAGTGGAGTGGCGAGTTTAAAAATATAACCTGGTATTTTTTTAACTATTTGCTTTGAAATAATATTGGCTTAGAATCTTTATAGTATTTATTTTGATTTAATATAAATAGGGATCTACTCTTCTGTATGAGTTAAAGAAGTATGTGCTTTGCATTTATCAGTTAGTTTCACTCATGGCATCACTTCGTCTGACAAGCCTACATCAGACTTACCAAAACGAGAGTAGCCTAGTTGACTGCAAACAACTCCTGCATCTACTGATCCCCAGAAATCATCACAGACAGTGCCCCACTCGTTGTTCAGACACACCTCCACTCTGCCAGAGAGGCTGCTAGAGCTACCAGCTAGCCTCACTGCTCCATGAGTACATGCTGCAATGAAGAAGGAAAAAAAAAGCAGCAATAAAAAAACAACACTGACAATAACTGGTTAGACATAATATACAAGGTATAAAAAATAGTCAAACACACAGCAGTGCTAGTCTGTATTGTATGCTCACCAGCCATATTGCAAGTGACAGAAGCGTCTTCCGAGTGTCCGCAATCGTGTCGCGATATATGTCTGCAGTCTATCAGTCTAGATTCAGTGCTATTACACAATACATCATCCATGTGAATAAGACCTTTCCCAGGGCCATAAAATGCTGAACCATGAGCCACAGCATCTACAAACAGAAGAGCGAAAAGTCGTCTTTTCTGAAAAGTGATACATAAAAGAGCTAACTAAATAGATAGTGCTTACTACGGCTAGGGAACCCCAACTGCCGACAGACGACCATGGCATCAGCATTGTTCCATCCATCATCACAAACAGTGCCCCACGCATTATTTCTGCAAACTTCAACACGACCACTGTTGTTTCTGGGACCGTTTACCAATCTGATATCTCCCTCCGAGCACACATCTATTTGTTATAGAAAGTATATTTAACAATTTTATATGTTATTGCTTCACTGATTCATCACAATAAATTTTCATCACATTGTTGTTGTTATTATTATTGTTATTGTCTTACTGAAAGGTGCTAAACACCGTACAGAAGCATCTTCAGAATGGACGCAATTGTGATTGGTAGTGTGACGGCAATCTACCAGTCTAGTTTCAGCTCCAGTACATCGAACATCATCCATGTGAATGGGGCCCAATCCACCTCCAAATTGAGCTCTTGAAAATGCCCTGCTTCCTATATTAAAGAATTTTTTCTTGTAATAATGAAATATGAAATTATTTTTTAACTCACCATTAGGAGAATATTGCAGCTGTCTGCACACTACACTGGCATCTGAACTGTCCCAGGAATCGTCGCAAATGGTACCCCACACACTTCCTCGACACACTTCCACCCTCCCTTCATATTGGGTAGCTCCACCAACAAGACGCAGACCGCCCTCCGAAGAGCAAGATCTGCAGCAAAGTATTCATAATAGATAAAACAACTACACGTGCCCGTTAATGCAGGATTCCCACCTCTCACTGCGGGAGAGTTCCGGCAACGCAACCGCCAGAAAAACAACCAGAACCCAGCTGAACATTTCGACTAATGAATAATTATCAAAAGATTGTGCACCTTTTGTTGACTTTGCTGCAAGCAATGCGCACGCGAACTAAAGTCGTACATGCGCGCTGCGGAAGGCTTATTTGAGTGGAGAGATTTTCACAGCTGCGCGACTGAGAAGTCCTCGGGTAGCAGTGGCGTCGAGACTCTAGTTAATCGCTGTTTCGGATAAAGATAGCCACTCCAATGGTTTGTGGAACTTTCTACGCCTTTAAAGACCCTGTAGCCTAGCAGTTGCTGTAAACTTTGAGTAGTGTTACAAATTGTAGGAGTTCGAATAAAAACTCAAGTTTTAGGGTTCTTCAGTATGATAAGCAGTAGCTACTTACAGCCAAAATATATTTATTTAGACTTAAAATGCTTCAACTTAATGCTGAAGTCCTATTCCGGAATTTGTTGAGGTCAAAGAATTCTTTTTTTTTTTTACATACAAATTCACTTTGGAGAATTAGACCTTTTGCAATAAACTCACATTGCACCATCTGACCTTCCTGAAACTGACTGAAACATAAAGTTGAGTCACAGCTTTTTAAGTTTATATATATTCATTCTTTTACAAACAAATGTTGCAGGAAGTTACTAATTTCTCCCGAAAAATGGTTGAAACTAAAAAATTTAACGAGTTCAACAATTTTGCCATCTTCCTTATTAATTTTTTTCAGAGACAGCATTAGCTAACAGCCAGCATGCAAGTCACCCTGCAGGATATATTAAACAGTATAAGTCAGTCAGTCAGTCAATCAGTCAGTCAGTCAGTCAGTCAGTCAGTCAGTCAGTCAGTCAGTCAGTCAGTCAGTCATTCAGCAATGGATCTGAAGATAATGGCTTCTCAAACATTGAAATATGGGCATCAAACTATTGTACTTGACCATGTGCCAGAAAATTTTGTTTGAACTTAGTTTTTCCAAAAAATGCTCGGTCATTTTTGGCAGTACGATTGTAAGACTTTGTGGGTAGCTAACACCGTCTATCTGCACTTCATAATCAGAAAAAAATTATTTCCTGCATATTTTTCTTGTTGGAATAGTTTACATAGCTGCCAGCTGTATGGAACAAATATAATTTTTGTTGGCTAGCAAGCGAAGGGGATAGAGACCATAGGCTCCAAGGACAAACCACACCCCCATTAATTGCCACTCTCATAATTAACATAGCCACCTAAATATTATGTTAATTGGATCTTATTTTTTTTATTATGAAGTTCACTACTTTTTTCCACATTATAGTGAGTAGCTGTTCATACAAAAAATGTATTGAACTTTGGTTGCACTGTTAGCTTTATAATATTATAGCTAAGTGCAAAGTTCATGCATAGCGCAGACCTATAGTTATTAATAAGGCATCTGACCTTGCATATGCTTAAGAGAGCATTTATAAACACCACAACTTACAGCAGGTTGTAGTATAAAGGTTTTGATTAAAAAGTATACATGTTACAATATATATTTTAAAACTTCAAGAAGGACAAACAATAGGGCAGTACCAAACCCTTCAAGGACTATGTATATACTTATTATATGAGTCAGAGTGGGATATATGGTGAAATAGGCAGTGAAAATAAAGCCTAAGAGTGAAATATCTTGCCATATATCACTCTGCCGAGTGTAATTAGTGGTTTATTCTATGCTAGATATATTCACTGCTGTAGATGTAGTTTAATGTTGTGTTAATGTTTAATGTGGAAGCGCCTGAAGGAGAACAGGTAAGGGTAGTTTAGACAGGGACCCTGTGCAGGCATACACAAGGTCTGCTGCTTTAGACAGGGACCCTGTGCAGGCATACACAAGGTCTGCTGCAACACATGCTATTATACATGCAACACAGTGCTACATCGTCAAGTGATATAGATACCAGGCCAGCCTAAAACCTTCAGGACCCTAAAAATGGTAGTTCCCTCTGAGGCAGTGACTAACTATTATTTAGAAGGTTCATCGAAGAAATCTTAGTTGTGTAATAATGCGCTGAGGGTTCGCACCCTTGGTGCTCTAGCTAGTTACCCTAGCTAGTAGTTATAGCAACCGGCCTCTACCTTCCTCTAAGTGCCAGGTTAGAGCAGCTGCTAAAAGCCCCTAGAGAGTTTTACAGCCAACTTTACACCAGTTAGTTATCAATTCTGTGGATTATGTATGCCCCTAAGCACACATAGGGGTCTTTTTTTCTCCCAAAAATGCAGCTCTTTGGGCTTACCCCCAGTTACTACAGTGGTAAGCAAGCCTTATTTTAGGATTAGGCTCAAAACTGTACGAAAGTCCACTAGAAATGCTTTCTTTTTTAAGTCACTAAAAGTTGTTGCGAGCGGTTACTATGGCATTGAAACCCTTTACCAGACACAAATTTAAAACCCTTCGCTTTTTTTTTTTAGTAGCTTGCTTGTTGGTTTGGTTGTCAAGGGGTGATTCAGATAGTTAAAATAGCAAAGCTACCACAAATATAATTCTGTACTTGTTAAATTGGGGGGGGGGGGGGAACTCTAGCCGTTTGATGTGTGTAGCTGAGTGCCTGTTGACACAAGTTACTGGTAATTCAGACAATCAGAATGGCTTTAAAAAACAGAATCTACCACTACCTTGAAAGTTGAGGTAAGAAAGCAGGCTATTTAAATGCAGCTGATTTCTTCCAGCTGTCGCACAAGTTTAGGGTTAATGCTATTTAAGTTGTAATCTCATTTTAATGATAAACCAAACAGAATTCGGAGAAAGCCTGGAGCTTTTGAAAAACTGGGATGCTTGGCAACTATGATATTAGTTTGATAGCAAGCCCAAAAATAGCTACAAGGACAATAACAATAAACTGGGCATAGCGATATACACAGAAAATCTAGGACGTCTTGGCAAAACCGGGGAATTTGCACAGGAGGATACTTATCCGTTTCTGTGCAATAGTTGGGGGAGGGGGGGGGCCAATACAGAGGATTTTCTAGTAACAGGGTTAACAGGCCCGTTTAAAAGAACGAATTTCATTGTATCTTTAAACTTGTGAATCCCTCTTTACAAAAGAAAGTCTTTGTGCCAGTAGTCTTCTGAATCTCCCTTTCGAAAGTAAGCCTATGGTATTTGTTATATAAGGTCAGAAAACTGGAAAAAAATTAAGAAAAGGCTAGATACAGGATCAGTGAGGCGTGCTTTAAAATAATTTCAAGAATAAGTTACCAAAGACAACATAGAGAACGTCAACATGATGCACACACAAACAATTTAGTCCTTTCCAAGTGTACCGTTATAAATTAATGGCAATAAACCAGTGAACTATTAATGTGAATGAAACTGACTTGTTCAGCAAAAAGAAGACTTTTGACCTTTCGGAGATTATGTACCATTCTTGTGTGTATGAAGGAAAATGTGATACTGTTCTACAATCATTAGGAAAATATTATAGTATCCTTCAGAAATTTTGTACGTCCCACCATAAAGCTTTAATAAAAATTGTTAAATGAGTTTGCATCATCACTACTTAAAAGTGCTGGAAATTCCTATAGAAACAAAATCTACTTGATGCTTATTTACAGTCCAAGTAGCGAAATGAACTACTTTCTGTGTGTGCAGCATCTATCTCATCAATTCTGTCCAAGTGTCTTGTAATATTTCATTATTCACATTAAACATCAATTACGAATCATATGCCCACTGTTTGTTTCAACCAGTCACAAATTTGAAAAAAAAATGCCTTGAATAAAAACCACCGTTTAAAGCTTTAGTGTTATTGCAGGATCTTGTTTATTTCTAGAACTGATTCTGCATTTGATAGGCTTAGTATTAATTAAATATTTTAACTTTCCATCGGTCATTCAATCTGGACTATCTATTGTAAACAACGATAATGAATTATGTTCCTAGAAAACGATAGTGTGTATCAGTAATTATATTTGTATCAAGTGATTTATCATGAGTTTAGTTTTAGGAGAATGATTATGAGCGTTGTTGAAATACAGTCGATTTGAAATCTATCTTGATGATAGCTATTAGTCATAGGCCCAGACTACTTAGGAATAGAGATAAGGATCAACACTATAATAACATACTTTTACAGAAATAGTAATGGCAATGGAAAAAAGTTTAGTGAAAGTGTCTTTAGACTTGTGACTATTACAGCTATTTGCTGTGTTATTTAAGCTGATCCCAAATTATATATTGGTAGGAAAGAAAATGGCAGGAATTGGGCTATCATAGCTGTTAACTTTATACAATATTTATTATACATTGCTATAAAAAAATATAACACAATAGCTATTGCTGACACAGAGAATATACACCAGTTGTAAAAAATTTTTTGAACATTTGTGCAGATACGAGACAAAAATATATAAACCTGAAGGGAGAAAGGGTGACAGTATTGGTATCAGAAGTTAATAATTAAGGTAGTCGAATTCATCATCTCCATCATCAATGTACGTAGGAGTCGAACCCTTGGCCGCCTTCTTCTTCTGAGGTGGCTTCTTATCGAGGGTGTTAGGGTTGGGCTCGTAGGATGGGGTGTAGTCAGAAACAATCTTGGCAGGTCTGGTCAATGTGCCTCTAGGAAGTGTTCCTTTACCGTTCTTTGGCAGTGTCCCACCAGCAGTAGTGGCCCCTCGCTGGAATGTTCCAGTGGTAGTGTACTGAGGGAATGCACTCGTTCGCTGATCTTCTGCACCCATGTTTCTGGGGAAAAAAAAAAGAAAGCATAAATTCTGGTTACACAATTCCAATCGATAACTGATCATTAAAAATGTGTGTACTCTTTTTTTCCCTAACTGTTTTTTTTTTTGTTGTTGTTGTTGTTGTCATTGTTGTTATTTTCCTGCTTTTGGTTGGTTTTTTACATTATGTGGTAGAAATTGTTCGCTGCCACCTGAGTTGTCACTTAAGTCCTGGCTAGTACATGTTGTCACACACACACACACACACACACACACACACAATACTAACACGTTCACAATGTATCTTACTGAACACTGAAGTCATCATTGCGAGACTCCTTGTACTTGGTCCTGACTTCTTTCTTGCTGCAGCAGATGCACAGAACCAGAGAGGCGATGACGAGGAGGAAGCACAGGAACAACCCGGCACCAATTCCAATGGCCACGTAGATGCCGATCCGCAGGGCAACTCTGCCTGCAGCTGTGGCAGTGGCCGCAGTAGCCTTGCCATCCTGAGCCAGGCAGCGGTAATCGCCTTTGTTGATGGCTGCCGGTGAGCAGTAGCTGTTGAGGGTGACGTTGGAGCCGCCAAGCTTGAGTGGCTTGCCGTCCATTGAGTTGAGGTAGTTCTGTACGGTCGTGTCTCTCAGGTAAGTGCTGTTGGTGTTGCCGGACGAGAGGATGCCGGCCACAAAGATGACCTCATCGGGAGCGGTCTCCTCACAGTTGAGGGTGGCGTTCACGATGTAGTTGCTGGTGAAGAGGCAACTGCAGTTGCTGTTGACGTATACAGAGATGGAGTCCTTCAGCTCTTGGATCTTTACTTCAGGATTGACTTTCTACATAAGTCAAGATTTAATAGCAGGGTAACAGCAGCAGCAAAAAATAACAACAACAACAAGAATAATAATAATAATAATAGTTAGTAGTAGTAATAATAATAATAATAATAATAATAATCTGCACAAGCATTAAGAGTTTAATACCACTTACAATAAAGTCTTGACAAGTTGTCTGCCCACCAACATTGAATCTTGCCTGGAAGTCTGAGCTGCTTTGTACTGTATAAATTGAAAAACAACACCAGCAACAAAAATATAAAATTAAAAGCAAAACAACAAAAACAACAATGAACTCACAGATAACTTTGTCAGGTGTGGAGTAGGCACTGGTGTGTGCATCATTGACGACCCTTATGGCCACACAGTACTCTCTATCCGCCTCCAGGCGATCTATCGAATGACTAGAAGTACCGTAGAGGTCGAAATCTTGAGGAGTGTAGGTCACGTTTGGGTTCTTGGTGAGGTCCAGTTCTGAGCAGTCGTTAGTTGTGCTGGGGGCGTAGATGACGTCAATTTCAGTCAGGTGACCTTTGGCACTCGTGTACGTGATGGGATCCCAGCTGATGACAGCGGCATCTCCAGTAAGACGGATAATGCCAGTAATCATGGGTCTATCAGGAACTAAAGGAATAATGATAATAAATAATAATAATAATAACAACAACAATAATAGTTATAATAGTTATAATAATAATAGTAATAATAATAATAATAGTAATAATAATAATAGTAATAATAATAATAGTAATAATAGTAGTAATAGTAATAATAATAACAATAATAGTAATAATAATAAATAAAATAATAAAATAAATTAAATAATAAATTATAACATTACAGCAGTGTTTTTACATTCAACCCAAAGTCAGGGAATCACTGTGTATACAGGGGTCATAACTTTTGTATAATTTATAATGGACCCACCTCCTTCACTAGTGAATTCTACTTGCGGTGATGCCACGCTGATGCCAGCATTGTTAACAGCTTGGATGGTCACATTATAAGGAACGCTAGGCTCTGCAAGCAGATGAGAGAGAGAGGGGGGACGGGGGAGAACAAGAAATTTTAATATTTATTTTATAAAGAAAAATCATAAACTCACGTAGAATGTCGATATTGAACACCAACTGCTCTCCTTGTTCAAAGATTCTGCTTGCATGGAAGCCGATAAGCTCATTGCTGACGTTGACCATGTAGTAAAGTATGGGACCATTTTCATGAGTAGGAGGAGTCCAAGATATCTGCAGGGTGCTGTCCGAGACCCTGGTGACTGTGACGTGGGTGTCGTCAATAACAGAGGGAGCTGCACATCACACGTGACCAGAGGAAGAGACACATCACACAAACAAGGTATAAGAATTCATGGGACTCGTGATAAAGGCTTAATGAGATTCACGGAGCTTTTATTAATTATCATGTGATAATTTATGTGTGTGGCCATAGCCACTCATGAGCCGTGAATTTAACTCCACGACCATAACTGTGAATGTACTAACCAACATCTACTGCAGTGTAATACAAAAGATAACAAACTATACAGATCAGCCATTTTATATGTATTTTTTAATTATAAACTATAAATGAAGGAGCTAGTGACATTCATTAGTTAATTAAACTAGCAACTACCCCTTTTGTATATAATAACAACTACAACAAACAACATCTTACGTGTTTGGTCCGTCCTAGCTGTAGCCACGGTTGTGTTGGGTCCCTCTCCAACCGCTGTTCTAGCAGTCGCTGACATGTACACTTCCTGGTAAGGGGATAAGTTATCGAGATTGTATTCCGTGGCCGTGGGCTCGACCATAATGACCGTAGAGGTGCCGTTACGGAAGTCCACATAGAGATTGTAGCCGGTGATCATTCCGTTGGTGGGACTAGGAGGCGACCAACGAGCAATGACATCGTAAGGACCGTTGACCATAAAGGTGAAGTCCAACGGATTGCTTCCGGGTACTGGACAAACACAAATGTGAGGCAAGTCACAAGTTGTGGAAAAAGTCATTTAATAGTTACATACTTTCTCTTCTAGCCAAATTTACTGTATTTTATGACAATTATTATCATGTTATACACACACACACACACACACACACTCACACACACACACACGCACACACAATGATACAATGATGTATAGAAGAAGGAACAATCATCCCTGGAATAGGTATACAGTACGTCTCCCGAGCTCATTGAAACCACACCCCACCAACCCCGACATGCTCACGAACAGGTCAGGTAGACATGTTTCACTCACCATCTTCCAGAGTGGCGCTGTCCATGCAAGAGTGTGGGCTGGTGGCCGTGTCCGTGACAACAGTGATGCAGCACGTGTAGGGCGTGGCAGGGACCAGGCCCATCATGGTGAACTGAGTGTCGCTTGCTCCAGCCATCCGTTGCTCGAAGAAGGAGGGATCTGCGGACGATTGGAAGATGAGAGTGAAGCTCTGGATGGTGCCGTGGCGCTGGTCGATGGATGGAGCTATCCAGGTTATCGTGAGCGAAGTTGACGAAGCGGGAGTGGCAGCGACATCCCCGGGTGGTCCTATGGTTATTAAGAAATTTGCACAATTAATATGGCAATTGGAAAGAAAAAATATATACCAACCACAAAAAAAATGTTTTTATGATCCCAATAAAAAGTTTAAAAAACAACAACAACAACAACAAAAAAAACAACCTTAGGTCATTAAAATAGCGAGTTTAATATTATAGCTATTAGAATAATTGGATTACTTTTTTTATTATTATTTTTTTATTATTGTGGCACAATCTGCTTCAACTGGTTGGCTCATGTGGTCAGAAAGGACTGTAGTGTATGATTGCAAAATCAAGTAGTGTAGATGTTCCACTTGTTGTGCTTCATTGTCTATATTTTTCTTTTGCACAGCACGAAGAATTGTTCACTCCTCCCTCTTATTATTCATAGCACGTGGTAGGCACTCCATAGAATGATATACGCAGGTGAATAATTTTAAAACACAGATGGTGCAATTATTTAGCGTCATTCATTGTCAGTATCAGCACTAAACAGGCAAGGAATGCAGCCAATAGCTGTCATGAATGCCTTTAGGGCCACTCCCACCTGGAGAGTTCTAACCATTGCAACACAAAATTGCACGGTTTTTTTTTGTTCTTCAAAATTTTTACTGTCAAAAAAAATCTCAAAGAACAGAATTTGCGTTGTTGTTTTTTGTGCATCACTCACCAAGACAGCCACGCCCATCTCGGGTTACCACGTAGCCTTGATCGCAGCTGCAGGTGAAAGATCCCGGAGTGTTTTGGCAATCCATCTCACAGATGGTTGGATCTACCATGCACTCGTCGATATCTAGATAACATCAAGACACACGCACTATGCTAAATATTGCAGGCAATCACACAGTGATTAATGTATATGATGTTCTCCAACCCTTTCCTGTTCCGCCACGTGGGATAATAGGAGGGGTTGTCATTGGCTAATTATCCCTTCCCTCTCCCCGGACTCCATACCATTGCAAAAGCGACCATCGGGACTGAGCTGGTAGCCATTGAAACAGTTGCAAGTGAAAGATCCCAAAGTGTTGGTGCAGTTTTGTTCACAGCCAGAAATGCCCAGGGCACACTCATCAATATCTGTAATTTGAAACAAAAATCATTAAAAAATTCTGCTTCACATGTTTAAATAATAAATAAGTAGCTCTCACTGTAACATGTACACATATAAAGACACACCACACCCACCTCTGCAAGCCCTTCTGTCAGGAGCGAGCTCATATCCATTGTCACAGCTGCACACAAATGATCCAGGAGTGTTCCGGCAGTTCTGCTCACAACCTGCTGTCATGTCTAAGCACTCATCAATATCTATAATATAACAGTTTAATACAAACCAATATAGATAAATACATAAGCATTAATAACCCTCAGTTGATAATTAACTTACCGCTACAGCTCTGGCTGTTGGCATCCAGTGAGTATCCCCTGAGGCAAGAACAGAAGTAGGAGCCAATGGTGTTGTTACAGAGTTGTCCACAAGTAGTAATTCCAATACCGCCATCTCTGCACTCGTTGATATCTAAACATAAGCAGATAAAACAAGCAAACCAACAATAAATGACATACTTCACCAAGATTCAATAACACGGTGAGCAGGCATAGAAGAGTGGCAAGAAACAGTGATGAAACCAAAGTTAACTAGAACTCACCGTCACAACGGAACCCGTCAGGGTTGAGCATGAAGCCAGTGTTGCAGCTGCAAGTGTAAGTGCCGATTGTATTGTGGCAGTTGTGCTCGCACTGGTCGATGCCTTCGGCACACTCGTCGATATCTAGGACAAGAGACAAGCACATTTGCATTGGAGACTTGCAAGAAGTGTGGAGCCACTCGTAAACTTACCTGAGCAAGTGTAGCCATCAGGATTCAGGCGATACCCGACCCTACACTGGCAGAAGTAAGAGCCGACCGTATTGTTACAGAGTTGCTCACAATTATCTGTTTGTTCCAGACACTCGTTAATATCTGTTGAAATCAGAAACAACAACAAACAATAAAATAAAATAAGTAATTACAACTTTTTATTGCAACTTCTTACCGTCGCACGTGTACCCGTTGGCATTGAGTCTGTAGCCGGTGTTACAACTGCATGTGTAGGAGCCATCGTTGTTCTGGCAGTTCTGGTCGCACCTGTCAATTCCCAGGGCGCATTCATCAATGTCTCTGCAGGTCCACTGATCGGCAAGCAGCTCGTAGCCGGGCTCGCAGCTGCAATTGTACGACCCGATTGTGTTGTGGCAGTTCTGGGAGCAGTTGTCAATACGCTCCATGCATTCGTTAATGTCTGGTAAACACATTAACAACAAAAACAAAAACAAAAAAAACACAACACAAATAAAAACATAATCACAATAAGTTTTAATTAGTAATATTGGCTGTTAGAACGAGAAAATTTCCTATTATTATAATTATTTCAGCCGAGAATGACTGAATCATTATAATAACAGCTAGTTCATTACCTTCGCATCTTCTTCCATCTGGGTTGAGCCGATATCCGATATTACAGCTGCACGTGTAAGACCCAATGTTGTTGTGACAGTTCTGGTCACAAGCGTGGGTATTTTCAGCACATTCATCTATATCGCGACATGCGAAACCGTCCGGTTGGAGTCTGAATCCGGTTCTGCAGCTGCAAGTGTAAGTCCCGATGGTGTTGTGACAGTTGTGGTCGCAACGATCAGTGCCCTCCGCACACTCATCGATATCTTTATCAAGAAAAATATAAAAAATATGTCATTTTTGTCATAATTGTCAATTGTATCTTGCTCTCTTACCGTCACACCGACGCCCATCTGAGTTGAGACGATATCCGATATTACAGCTGCAAGTGTAGGAGCCAACGTTGTTGTGGCAGTTCTGCGCGCACTGGTCGGTGGCTTCAGCGCACTCATCGATATCGTTACACGTGTAACCGTTGGGATCCAGGCGGTAGCCAATGTTGCAGCTGCAAGTATACGAGCCCACCGTGTTGTGACAGTTCTGGTCGCAGCGATCGGTCCCTTCCCGGCACTCGTCAATGTCCGAGCAGCCACGCCCATCGGCGTTGAGCCTGTATCCAATCCTGCAACTGCAAGTGTAACTTCCCACCGTGTTGTGGCAGTTTTGAGCGCATTGATCCGTGCCCTCACGACACTCGTCGATATCGTCACAACTGTAGCCGTTGGTGTTCAGCCTGTAGCCGGTATTGCAGCTGCAAGTATAGCTTCCAATGGTATTGTGGCAATTCTGAGCGCATCGATCCGTCCCTAAGGCACACTCGTCGATATCTAACAATTAAAAAAATTTTAGTAAAATAAGTTTTTTTAAAATAAACCAGTAAGTAGGATATGGTAGCTTGCACAGAGCTATGCACATTATTAATTACCATCACAGCGTCTTCCGTCGCTGTTCAAGCGGTAGCCAGTGCGGCAAGCACAAGTATACGAGCCCACGTTGTTGTTGCAGATTTGAGCACATCCTCCATTGTTGCTTAGACACTCGTTGATGTCTGCAAGTCAATAAATATGAGAATGAATGAGTGACGAGAAATGCTATTGAGTAGATTGTCAAATGAAATAAATTCTGGATCATTAATGCTAACCGTCGCAAGTCCTTCCATTTCCGTTCAGTGCATAGCCTGTCCTGCAAGTACATCTGAAGGAGCCGGCCGTATTGATACAGTTGTGTTGGCAACCACCGTTGTTGCTGAGACACTCATTAATATCTGAAAATTATTTGAAAAAATGTTTTTTTTTATTATTTGAAAATAATTTTTTTTTTAAACAATTGAGGCTACTTAATTCATTGATCGAATGGCTTACCTCGACAGCTCCGTCTATCCGATTGCAATGCATATCCAGTTCGGCAGGAGCAACTGAAAGATCCCACATTGTTGTTGCAGTTGTGGGCACACCCACCATTGTTGGATGCGCATTCATTGATATCTGGAGGAAAAAAATGTCGTAAGCTATTGGCAGTTGTTCATTTGCTATGCTGGTTACCTTGACAGGAATAGCCATTGGACAGGAGTCTGTAGCCATTGTTACAAGAGCATCTGAACCCTCCATTAGTGTTGATACAGTTTTGAACACAGTTGTCTCTATTGAGAGCACACTCGTTCACATCTAAAAGATATTTCACAATTACATTATTTTATTGCCAAGGACTACAAATACTACTGTATTGTGTGATGTGTTTATGATACAAATGTTGCTTTGTGTAAAGAAGAGAGAGGGAGGGAGGGGACGAGAAATGGAAACAATGTTGTAGTGATATAAGCATACAATATAAAATAAAACAACAACTATGTAATTAAAGTATTTTGAATCAATTGCTGCTAATATTCTTATGATCAAAGAGAGAAGTTAGCTTTCCCATTTTCATGTTCTTACCAGTTCTACAGCCTGATCCAGTCCAGGTACTAGGACATCGGCAGTTATTGGGAGCAATGCAAGAGCCACCATTGGCACATGAAGGACTGCAGATAGCTGTTACATGTATATATGGAAATAAATAAATAATACTGAAATTTTAAACTAATATGAGCTCACGATAGCATCTGGAACCACTCTGCCGATATCCACTGCAACACCCAAAGCTGCTGTAGTACCGTGTTCTATAAGCATAAACCCTTTGCCTGTACGACACCCATCTGCAACACAATCATTCACATAATTGGTAAGTTTACAAAATAGCCTTACTTTCTGAACAACTTACCTCCTGCACCTCCGCCATCCCCACCATCCACAGCGGTAAGAATACGAGTAGTAACGTCTCCTGTAGTAGCTGTATCCACTTCTATAGCTTAGTCGTCGGTAGCACACTCCTCTGCAAGGGAGATGAGCAATTAAAACCTTAACAACCTTACTTAATATATATTTATTTATTTTACTAACTGGGCATCCCCAGAATCAACAAAAATGACCAGTATCAGGATAGCCGCAGCTGCAGCTGCTAGCAGACTCAACGGCTTAGCGTTCATCTTCTCGCAGGAGCACTCTAAGACTGCGGGGATAAAAAAAAAAAAAAGGAGGAAAAAAAAAACGGGTTGCCCGACGGTGATGCTAGCGACTTTCAGCAGCCAACCTGACTCGGTGCGCATGCGTACTAAATGTGGCTAATTTCTTACTATTGTACAATAGAATAGAACCTCTTATAGTGAACTCTCTAGGAAATCAACTCTATTTAGTGAACGTTCCATTTGCCCGCTCCTAGCTTGTCACCTCTTTAAAACAAGCAACCTCTGATTTGTGAACTGAATGCCTATTCCCAATTTTCCTAGTCTCGCAAACCAGACCCTTTACCGAACGCAAGCTAGGAATGGAGGGGTGACATTGAGCAAGTTGTGCAGCTTCCCCCTGCTAATCGGGCTGGTTAGAACAATAGTTTGCTGACGGTGCAAATACAACTTGCTCTATGTCAGTTGACCAGACGTCTGGCGTAACCCTTTCCTAGTCTGGCGTAACCATTTCCCGCGTTGGATTGGTAAAGGGTCTGGCTACTCTAGACTACTCCAAAGGCTTCTTGGCAGGGTTTTCACTTAACAAATCAGAGGGGTTTTTTTTTGCTTTTGGAAATTATAATTTTGTGCCTCCAAATTTATTGCAGATATAGAATATTACTTTGAGTTCTTTTAATTTGATGCAGTTAGTATGCCGTGCCTACTGTGTATTATAACAAATCTTGTTATTATAGTAGCTATGTATATTAAAAGTTGCCAGTGTAAACATGTAGTTAATTTATTCATATGGCTGTGTGGTTTTGTCATGAAATTCAACATGAATGCTAGCAATATCCTCAAGTTTCATACATTTTGCAGAAGTGACTGGACCGCAAAGATTAGAAGTTCCTGATTATATTGACCAAGAGTGTACTTTAGGAACTTGCAAATATATCATTATCTGTGTAATGGTTCAGTTCTTCAATAGGTAAAAAAATGTATGCCAGAATAACCACAAAGGGGAAATATGTAGCCTGACATAGGTAACCCTTTACCTACCACTACGGTGGAAAAAATTGTTCAGTAGTTTTTGTTTATATACTTTTTACTTTGTATTACTAAATTATTAATATGAATTATTAAATTGTGTAAAAGAATAAGTTCACAGAAGTCTTATTCCTTTAAATTTTACCAAATAATGTCATTCATGTAAACAAGATATGAGGAATCTCAAATGCAGTAGTATAAGGCAGACGTTATTGCCTGGTCAGCATACTATGCTTCTCTGCAGATGCTCTCACAGGACTTGCTACCTGCTTTACCCTGCTCTTGCCACTATTCCAGGAGAAGGCAACTGCTGCGGCAATGATTAACATGGAATTCCGTTCCACATGATTGGTAACGCTCAAAGGAGAAATTTTTTTTTTGTAGGAAAGACCATGCGGTTTCTGAAACCAGGACAAATTCTAGTGATTGCTCTGTCACAAAAAAATTGGTTGGCTTGATATTAATATTGGTCTGGCGGACCCAGTTTTACGGTGGGCCAAATTTTATGTGATAGCTCTTAATGCACCATTTGTACGCCATAGCAAAGTTGGTGACCCAGTGAAATTGGCTGCAGTCATTTAGTGAAAGCCAGTATGTTGTCATGTTCTACATGTGGGAATAGCGATCTGGAAAACATTTGGAGATTATCTGGAGGCTATCGGGTTGAACTACTGCATTGAACGAGGAAGGCATTGAATGATGATGGCATTGCATCCTCAGGTATTGTAGATTTGTTTCTTTTTCTTTTTTTGAAGGCATCCCATCTAACCAAGATGAGATATACACACCAATCTTTTGTTTTGAGCAATCTAAAGCATGATGCTTTCATGCAAACTAAAAAACCATGATAAGTTAGAAGTACAAAGGAGATTGGAAACAATAAGCAATGATAGCCAAGATTCTATCATTTCAGTATGTAATTGGATACAATCATCAAAATGGAAATCTTGGGTTTGTTTGTATTTGAGCTCACCATAAGCTTAAAGTTCCCTCACTATGTGGAGAAATTGAAGGTACTGGCTCTATATACTGGAACCATTCAAGGTGCTAAATTAATTATATCATCTAAATTATTTGCTCTATAAAATTTGCAGATGGATTCCCATTCATTTACAGGACATGAAAGTCTTCCTACTTCAATCTGTCATGAATCTTAAAAACCATGGGCACCTGGGTAGTTATACAGAAAACTACACATTGTTTCTCTACAATAGTAATTGATTAGGCTCACGAGCAAAATAATGAACTTGTGAAAAGTTCTGGAGGAGATATTTGACCTACTGAAAATTCCTCTGCATTTAGAAAGTGGATGGTAGCTGGACAGAACAAGCTTGATTTTTTAAGGAGTTTGAACATGAGTTCATCCTGGAATGAAGAAGGCTTTTGCACACAGAAAAAATTCAAAGAGCAAGTAAAAAATCTTGTTGATATTATAAAAGAGATGGGCAAGCTCTTCTAGATCACATTCAAGAGTTTCTGGGCCTTGATACAAGAAATATAGTTGACGAGTCTGTAGTGAATACATATCGTACGGTGGAAGCAGTTGGAAAGGAAAATAAGCAGCTTACTATAAATGCATTGTCAAGATCGTACATGCTCTATACATGAGCCAATCAAGAAGAATTCCTTACCACTTTTTCGACATCCAACCCACAAGACCAAGAACAAAATGACAAGCTAGATTTCAATGTAAAAAGCTATATTCCCATTTGTATACAGTCATGCAGCATAGATAATGACCTCAGTATATTCTTTCATCATAAAAAATCATTCTTACCGCTTCTCTATCAGATAGGGGAAAAAATTCAACTATAGGAAAGAAGTCAGAGCTCTTGAAAATTCTATTTAAAAAATATCAAGCAAAGTATTAGTTCCCTGCATTTTTTATGTAAAGATACTTGATAGTGCTGTCATCACCCACCTTTTTTCTCCTGCCAATGCCACTACTTTTAATGATTATGCCAATGAACAGTTGTTGGCTAAAATATATATCTCCAGTTATAGTTTTCTTACTTTAGAAGATTCAGTGCATTTAGTCAAGTTAGAAGAAGCATAATTCCCTCATTTACCAAGCTAAGATTTGAACAAATGCGGCAACAAGTATCTAACCAGTATTCTGGTGTCTGTTTCTTCATGATCACTCAAATCCAATACATCAATTAACTCCTCTGGGTTTTACAGCGGCACCTGAAGTGGGAAAAATCTGTTTATTTTCTGAGCACTCAATCAGTTCTATTTTACTCAAAAGAAATGAAAATGTGCCTGCTAGTTGACAAAAGAGAATCATCAGTTCTTTAGTATCTTGTTTGTTCCCAGCTACTTTCCTTGTGTACCTTCTCCTTGTTTCTCCCTAGTGGATTATTTGATGCTATTAGCAACATACATAAGGATCCCATGCTACGTCAACACACCTTAATGTGTCCAGCTCTTTCTTGACATATGGAATGAAGATATAGTTTTGCTGCTGAATCAGTGACACAGAATTTTGCAGCTAAGTGCATGCCTATTACGTCTAGTACCTACCTGGTAGGCAGCATGCTTGCAGTGCTGTAGTAGAATATCTCATGCGGATGGAATACCTTCTATCTTCTTGCTCTTCTGACACTACAGCTCTTGCAATGCCTCATCCACAGACTTCAAACTACTGGTCCTGTCATACAACAACTAACTGTATAAAGTTTTCCAATAGATGAAAGCCTAGAGATTCTATTGTTACTGGAGCAAGAGGAAGTCTTGCGATGTACATTAGGTGACATCTGGATATGATCTCCAGGCCTCTCATGCAGACTTCTTTCTTCAAAACATGCTAATGCATTGTCATTGTAATCTTTAAAACTGTTGTGGAATATAAGAAGTGCCATACATTTGATGCTCACCAAGAAGCATTAATTAAAGGGGTCATTTATGTGGATTACTAGTGAAACTTTTACCATTGACAAAAAACAAAAACAAGAACATCCAAACATCTGTTGTGGGATGATGAATGAGGCATGCAACTTTCCAATGATAATTACTACAACATATGTATTAACAGTATGCACTCAGCAGGAGCTAGAGCCATTCTTCAGTGCATCTTGATGACTCCAGGAGGGAATGGCAGCTGGACATTTGACAAAAAAGACTAATATGTGGTGTCTTGTATGGACAACTCTTGAGGTTGCCCTTAAAGCCTGCTTTGAGCTAGTGAAATGTAGGGCATGCTTTGAGCTAGTGAAATGTAGAGCCTGCTTTGAGCTAGTGAAATCTAGAGCCTGCTTTGAGCTAGTGAAATGTAGAGCCTGCTTTGAGCTAGTGAAATGTAGAGCCTGCTTTGAGCTAGTGAAATGTAGAGCCTGCTTTGAGCTAGTGAAATGTAGGTGTAGAATGCAAAAGGATGTGGTACAAAATGTTCTTGCAGAAAAGCCAACTGAAAATGTACAGAACTATGTAAATGAAACTTGAATGATAATATTTTTAAAAATATTATTTTTCCTGTTCTAAATTTTCGCAGCATGTGTTTATGGGAATGAAAATGTGAATGCTTTTATCTCTCTGTCCCTATTGTTTTATTAAGCCACCAGACTAACTGACTAATCTAATTCACTTGCAAAGAAGAATTGAACAAAAGGTGTAGAATGCAAAAGTTATGTTAATGTAATTAAGTTATGACCAAACAAGTTCTTGACAAGCATGTCAGCTGGGATGGCTAACCCACAGACATATGGATTTTAGTTAAAAGTAGATTAATTACCCAGGCACACAGTTATTGTACTTTTGTTCATTGTTGAACGAAAAAATAACAAAAACAACAACAACAACAACAACAACAACAAAACAACAACAACCCACATTATAGTAGTAAATTGATTCTCTCAGCCTCACCCTTACCCAAATCGATGTAGATACGTGGGGGAGGGGCTAAGCTTGTTTGGGTTCTCCTACAAAATCGCAATAGTAAATAGTTAATTAAAATTGGGAAAAATTTGATTTTTAGTTGGCCGCAAGAAAAACTTGAATAACTTTAGAACGGAAGCAGCTACGCATCCGGGGTTTGCACCATTGGAAAGCTCGCGCCGAAGCGGTTAAAAATATTCCCTCAGTAAACTCCAAAACCGGAGAGAAAGTGCTATTCCAAAACTCAATACAAAAGTCTATGGGAATAGAAAAAACCACAGGTTTCCCGCTCAAAACGCGCCCGCTTTTAGTCACGCGGTATGGCTCAATTTATCACGCGGACTGTCTTCATTAAGAATTTTGTAAACAATGAGCGGCTTCTTCTCAGATTGCTGTGTTTCTAGCTTTATATCACGATTAGCTTAGGTTGCGAGTGTGGAAACAGGATAGACGGAGTGTTCTGTTGTTGCGGAGGGTACAGGACCACCTGATAGGATGTTGGTAAGATTATTTGTCTACCTGTTCAATAACAAATGCCATATAGCCAATATTATTTCAGTGATATAGCTATCATTTAGCTAGCAACTTGTAATACAGCCACACTTACGCTGTTTGCCGTTAAATTGTGTGCTTGTCAAAGCCGTGTTTATGCCAATTCCTTTTCTTCACTATTATAGATGCCATTTATTGTAAGAATTAGGACCAACTCAGGCAGAACTCCACCTTCAACTCGGATCACAACTATTTTTTGAATGTGTACTACTTAAATTCTATCATTTCATCAATTTTCATATACCTTATTATAAATAAATGAAAGAATTGATAATTTTATTTTAACATGAAAGTCTAGTAACTTTAGCTACAAGTTTACAGTGCTGTACTGCTGAATCCTGTGAACATCAGAATATTTGTTGGGACACAGTAGGTAGAATCCACTGATTTTAATCCTGTCTCTTTAGAAGAACTCCCACCAGTTTGCGTTTTCCATCTGCTGTACATTATCTGCGCATAAGAAACATAAATATCATTGAAAACAGACGAGATGAGCTGTACAGCGCCCGAAAAACTCCATAAACTTCACTAAATTTCTTTCTTTCAATAGTTACAGTATTAATGCGCACCTGCGCTACCGCCCCTTTTTCACGTGCAACGTTGACGTTTGCGCGATTAATTGACTTGGATTCACATGACTAAATTGCTTCCGGTAAAGTACTAAATGCATTCCTCAATTACCGCGCTTGGGGTCGTGCCAACTCAACTTGGACATACTTTTTTTTTATAGCTAAATTAAGTTACCCAAATATTTTCAATAATTTCAGTGCATAATCGTCGCTAAGACTCTCCAGTTTATATCTACACCCGTGTAAATACTGCCTGAACAAGCTCGCTTTTCTTTTTCTCACCTCGCCACACGGGAGAAATAGTCACTTTTTTGTGGAAGTATTTTGTGTTTGTACTTCTTCCACTCAATCTTTTACGTCGTAATTGTCTACATCAGTTTGAACATTCGATAGCGCGTAAGTCGACGCTGTACCATATTTTCTCCGTCTTGGTGATCTTTTTTTTTTGTACGATATTTTCATGTGCTCTCTGTATAGAATCAGCTCGCGAGGCCCTCCCACAAAGTAGAGACCGGGTCGGACTTTTGATGTAACTAAAATGGAGAACGGTTCGGATTCTGATCGGGTCAGTGCTTTGAAGGAGTGCGAATAGCTTCCCGCGGCTACCGCGGGCTAGTCGAAGTTCCCTAGTAGAATATGTTCTATAGCTTGAATCTCTAACCCACACTTCGCTGATGATAGCTGGGTGAATTTACTTGTTCATTGTGTAAATGTCTTATTCACATGTGTTGGAGTATAACATGTGGTACTAACAAGATGAACCAACACTTTATTTTGAGCACACTTTGTGTAGGAAGCAAGTCCCTCCACCATTGCTCAGTTTGTGATTGATCAAGCGAATGGTGCCTCTCGTGAAAGCAGCGTCAGTGATGAATACTTCGATGCAACTGATGAGATGCCTACAGGTACAGCTGAGCAAAACGGCTCTACCCCATCTCACACGATCATGTCTCCGAGTATCAGTGTGGTCACGTTGGAAGGCGATCCTCCTGAAATAGAAGAGGACAAGGATTACCACGAAATCAATAATGTAGATGGTTAGTATTTGTGATGCTATTGGAAGCCATCTTATTTACGCATGCCGCCATATTTCTTTCCATGTGGGGTCAGGTTTAGTTAACAATAATAGAAGCATGATCTTGCAGCTGCTTTCTCAGATCAGGATCGGTATGGACTTGACCCGCATCGTCCTCCCCGCCTTCATTTTTGAGAAGAGATCACTGCTGGAAATGTATGCAGAATTCTTCTCTCATCCAGACCTTGTTTTAAGGTACAAAGGTGTGAGTGGAAGAATAGATATGTTGAAATAGCAACAACAAATTAAAACAACATGAAGTCATGTATACACTTATCAACTTAGCCAGTAAATTGATACCTGAGAGGGTGTTAATTACTGTGAGTAGTTCGTATGGCAGCCACACATTGGTTACACTTACGGAATGAAAAAGGTGTGAATTATATAGGTAAGGGTAGAATGCTCCACCCAGATTTAGTGAGAGTGTCCAGCATTTTTTTTTGTTTTGTTATGATGTCGTGTTTGGGTGACTCACGGTATGGTTGACTGTAGAGCTTCTACTAGAGAGGATCCCCTGGACAGGATGGTTGAAGTTACCAGGTGGTTTCTCTCTTCCTTGAGTGCTTCAAGAAAGGTAGTGGCAGAGATAGTGGGTGGGGAGTACAGATAGATTATTACATACAGAGTGCACTTGTGGGGAATTGGGGAGCTGTGTAAGATGTGCTTGCTTGGGTTTCACAGTAAGCTATTTTTATAGGACCTTCTTAAGGATTCTAATTTCTCCTCTAGAATGTAATTAATATGATTTCCTCTGGTCTCTCTCTCTGTCTCTCTCTGTTGTGGCCATATGATGTCTTATTGAGTCTGAATGACTTTCTTCCTCCTGCTGCCTTTAATATAGACTAGTTTGTTATTGTTTATTTTGACACGATGACCCAAGTTCCCTCAGTGTATATGCCCATGGCAAGTAATGGGCACTAGTGAAGCCCTGTGTGAAGTGAGGTGAAATAAAAAAAAAAATTTTAAGTTGGAAGTAAAAATTGAAAAAAGGGAAGTGACATTCATTACAAGGGTTGATGTTTGCTTGTGTTCTTGTAGGTTGGGGTACCCAAGAAGCCGTACAATCCTGTCTTGGGAGAGGTGTTTTGTTGCTACTGGGACGTGCCAGGAGGAAAGAGAACTCCACCGAACCCAAGAGAAAAGGTAGCACACACACACACACACACTAACATCCACATTCACTTGAATTTCATGTGAATTGATTTCTGTTTGGAATTTTCAGTTGATCCTAGAAGGAGGGCCACCCATTGGTTCGGGTTATGATTCTCTTTCATTTGTAGCAGAACAAGTTTCTCATCATCCTCCAGGTATTGTGCGCGTGTGATGGAAGTGTGTATGTGTGTTTGTGTGTATGTGTGTGTGCCATACCATCCATCTTCAAATGTCTATCTCTGCCATGTCCAGTGTTAATTAAACACTAGGTATATTCTAGTTTTGCGGTCCTTTTTTTAAACTGTTTCATTTTGGAGGACACCACTGGTTTGTAGCAAGCATGCTAATCAGGCAAATATGTGCTTCATTAACCCTCGCACATGTGCTTCATTAACACATGTACTTGTGCTTCATTAACCCTTGCACATGTACTTCATTAACACATGTACTTGTGCTTCACTAACCCTTGCATATGTGCTTCATTAATACATGTGCTTCATTAATCATTGCACATGTGCTTCATTAATCCTTGCATATGTGCTTCATTAATCCTTGCATATGTGCTTCATTAATCCTTGCACATGTGCTTCATTAATCCTTGCACATGTGCTTCATTAACCCTCGCACATTTGCTTGATTAACCCGTGCACATGTGCATGAGAATTGTTGATTATACTACTTGATCTAGTCGCTCTTTTTGTTTTGTCTGACTATTCCTCTCTGCTGTTGGTGGTTTCATCTTCTGTTCATCTGTTTATTTGTCTTCTGCTTTCTGTTATCCGTCCGTTTGTCTGTCAGTCTGGTCATCGGTCCATTTGGTGTCTGTTTGTCTGTCTGTCAGCTCCAGCTTTTGATGTCTGTTTATTGGGCTAATAAGTCATTCTTTATAGAGGAGTGACACTTGTATCTAACTTATCTTCTTCTTTTTCTGATCATGTGAATTCAAGTCTGAACTAACAATAGTCTATCTCATTTCTCTTGTCCAACTTTTTTCTGTTCACTCCTCTTATAATATTAATTGCTAGAGGTTTGCTCTAAAGATTATTCTTTTACAGCTGATAAATATAAAAATACACTTCGCATATCAGGGGAGTTAAACACACATAGACAGACAGCTTGAGAGACAACTCTGACTTGTGGACATGTTGAGTCTCAATAAACTCAGCTCGTTATGCGCTAATAATCACGGGGCAGCTTCATTATCATATTGTGTGCGTGTGATATTCAGTCAATATTATTCTAAATGGTGCACCTTCACACCCGTACTCACTCTCTCTGTGTTGAATGTGTAGTCTAAACATTGAAATTGATGTCCAACTGGCAGTGTTCCAACTATCAAGAAATGCCTGTGTAATGAGTCAGATGTAATTTGTGCAAGCCGTGCATGTGATCCTTATAGAATCACTCAGCGATCATGTGATCTGGTGAATATATTTTAACTGCTTGTTAGTCGCTACTTTTACTGTAAGGCTGAGGTTGATAGAGACAGCGCAGTGTGTAGACAAGCATTTACAGGAATTTGTACTGGCTATTTGCAAGTGCTAAGAAAACGCCTGCATACTACACTGAACACACACTTCTAGCATGTAGACACACACACACACACACACACACACTGAAGTAACAGTTCAGTTGTGCTCGCAACTCTTTTTTTTTTAAACCTTTTATTTATTACCAATTATTTATTCTCAGAGTAATAACATGTGTAGAAGCACTGAGTGTTCACACCGCTGAACGTTTCACTTTGATTTGGTAATGGAATGTCATACAAGAAAAATCTTGGTTTCTGTTTCCTAACATTTCATTTTTGTTGGTACAAAATGAAGACTATAATGAGCTTTAATTTACATGGGACTTTTAATTATTGCGAGCATTTTCAATACCTCACACGAAAGCACACAACTCAAAACAAACACAATTTCAGCTGTTTGTGCAGGAGCAGAGCACTCTGTTCTCTGAAATCTCTGGTTTGAAATAAACACATTTCAACTTCAGTTGAAGGATGTGTTTGGCAGGTAACTAAAGCGTGTGTTTGCTGTTGTTCGTTACTCTGTATTGAGAATAGAGGTTTCAGATAGTGTACATGTATTGAGAATAGGAGGTTTCATTCATATGCTGTTGCTGCCCTGAGTCTAATCCCAGTGGTGGTTGTTGGTTTTGACAAGTTAAGTAAGCTTACGTAATTCCACTGTGGGTGCTGCATGCATAGGCCTTGAAGATATTCATTGAATTGTTGTGACCTATAATGTACAACAGCTGGTGAGGTACACTTAGTGAGCTACCTTGGTCCAGCTAGTTGCAGCTGTTATCTCTGAACAGTCTGATACTCCATATTCATGCTTGAAATTTCGGCAGGTAATATTAAGACTGTATAGGCAGTGCATTGATGGTGGCTTTGTTGATTAATGCATCCCAGTTATGTAAATTATATTCATATTCATACAAGTACGTGTACTTATGTGTGTGTGTGTGTGTTGAGGGAGGAGGAATGCAGGCATGTGGTAATGATATTCATGAGGAGCAATAATCCTCTTGTCACCGCTCTAATGGGAATTCAGTGGTGAAAACAATGAGACATTGCATCCATATTTTGGATGTGTGTTCGGCAGAATGTAGAGTTACAAAGCCTGGTTCTAAAGGCTTTTAACTCGCTCATTCAATAGCCATTAGTTACATGGAGGGGATGAAGCACTTTATGTATTCTTGTGGGATGCAGTGTCTGATAAAGACAGGACCTAATTGAATTCTCTGGTGTAAGGTCCTATTCTTCCGTAATCACTTCAGATCTTAATCACCAGTGTCTACTCATTTCAGTCTTGGAGTGATGTTTTATTGCAGTGTCAGCATTTTATATGGAGTGTCCTTCAAAGAGAGTGTTCATGAATGCGACTTCAGAGACGAAGACTAGATTTCAGGGTCTGTCGGTGAAAATACAAAACAACGGCTTGTGTAAGTCATTAGGTAGATAAAATAAGATAATAGTACTAGCATAACTTGAATTATATATTTGCGTGACCTAGTCATATATATATATATGACAGACAGAAAAATCAATGTAATTATGTTTCTGTAATTGAGGGGCTTGGAAGAGAGATGGAAAATTATAGCTATTACAATACTAGTGGTGTGCTTGACACAAATATCGAGTGAGCCTGCCTAGAAACAGCGAATTTTGAATATGTCTGTCTGGTAAATGGTTTTCAATGCCATAGCTAACCAGTTACCAGCAACTTTTTGTGACTTGAAAAACAAGCATTTTGCAGGAATTATCTCACAATTGGGGTGGAGACAACCGTGTTTTTAGGAGGAAAAAAAAAAGGCACCCACGCATGCATTTAAGGGTGATACGTACCATCCATACATAACATATACCCGATTTTCAATTTTCCTAATAGTATCTTGCTCTCTCGATAATCACTTATTTTGAGCATTCAGATGAGAGGAAATTGTGACCCTTTACCGACAAGTCGGTCCATACCCCAGTTGTCATAGTTATCATAATTTACTTCTCCACTTAGTCACTGACTGAGGCATTTTTTGGCAAGCAAGTGAGACAGTATTAGGGTTGAAAGGTTGAATTGAAAATTGGGTATAATGTTATACAGTTCATGTGAATATATTATATATATCATGTATGTACATTATGTGATCAGTTTTGGGAAAATCAGCCTAAATGCCATGAATAATCTTTTGCTCTGGCGAGCTCTAGAATTCCCTCTATGAGGCTAGGAACATTAGCCAGTTAGACTCGTGGAAGGAGCATT